>Ga0210015_1000093_pt1 | contig 90702 bp, 89 predicted proteins | sample CryGeymeta201522_FD_185471 | JGI IMG/M metagenome (GOLD analysis project Ga0210015, IMG submission 185471) | Groundwater microbial communities from Crystal Geyser aquifers in Utah, USA - Crystal Geyser metaG 2015-22 (SPAdes) (version 2) | ecosystem: Environmental > Aquatic > Deep subsurface >...
TATCGGCCACCTCGCGGCCGATCTCCGCCGCGACCCGGTTGAGGTCGAACACCCGCCCTTCGGCGCCGTGCAGCTTGAGCCGCGAGGCATTGCCGCCGAAACTGTTGGTGAGAAACAGGTCGCTGCCGGCATCGACCGCGCTTTTGTAAAGTGCTCGGATGCGGTCAGGATGCTGTTCGTTCCACATTTCGGGGGCGTCGCCGGACATCAGGCCCATGTTGAAAAGATTGGTGCCAGTGGCACCGTCGGCCATGATCCAGTCGCGGGTTTCAAGGAGGCGGGAAAGGGCGTTTGTCATTTTGCAGGCCTGTCCTGGGGTAAATCTTGCCCGGAGAAAGGAAGGGCATCCTCGGTCGTTCATTGCCTGTCGCATCGCACGGGCGACCGGAGGATTCAAACCTTATCTGCGCGGTCCGGCCTTGCGCTGTTGGGCACGCTGCGGGTGGCGCAAGGCCTGCCGCAGGCTTCCCGGCCACCTGGCGCAGATCCGCGCGGGGCGGGAGCTGGCCTGCCGGCAGTGTCGAAGGATCAGACGCCGCGCCTCGTGCTGGCCCGCGCTGCGGAAGGTGGATGGCGGCCATGACCGCGCAAAGCCCGGCCACAAGTCCGAACCGGCCCGGCGCGCACAGATAGAGCGGCTGCCAAAAGGGACCGAAGCTCTGCTTGAACTGACGCAGCCCTGCTGTCTGGCGATGCCGGGCGATCAGCCGGGAAAAGATGCCTGCGGGCCCCGGCGCAGGGGCGGCGACCGCCGCCAATGATACCAGCGGGACAGCCGCCTCGCGCGCGGCGGCGATGGCGGCGCAGATCAGGCTCTGGATGGTGCCGTCCGGCGCGTCGGGCACCAGGCGGACGAGGTCGAGTGTCCAGTCTGTGCCGGCGCGGTGAAAGGTCACGAAACCCACGAGCCGCGGCCCCGCATATCCCAGCAGGACAACCTGGCGGGCGAGGTGGTCAGGGTCGAAACGGCCCATGGAAAAGCCACGCTCACCGCCATTCCCGGCCTCCCAGATGAGCGAGACCGTCGCCATGGACCGCAGCGGCAGGTCGATCGGGTCACATTGGATCGTCAGCCCCGCGGCCTGCGCTGCGCGCAGCTTGCGGCGCAACTGTCGGCAGGCGGGGCGGGCGTCGGTCCAGGTGCTGGGGTCGATCAGCGCGTCGGCCGCAATCCGCAGGACCGACCAGCCAGCGGCCCGCGCCCGCGATGCCGTGCGCGCGTCGCATTTGTACAAGAGCGGGCGCAGGCCACGGGTCCCGGCGAGGCTGTCCAGGTCATCGACCTGCGGCTGACCGAGCGGCTGACCCAGCGCCACGAGGTGCCCATGGGCCTGGCGCAGCAACCAGCCCGCGCCTTGGTCGCGGGTCACCACGATCCGCGCCCCCTGATGGGCCAGCGCCCAGTCGCTGCGCGGCGCGCGGGCGAGCGCGCGGTCACGGGCCGCGCCCTGTGCGGTTGTCAGCGCGATCGGGGCAGGCAGCAGTGACGGACGCAGGAGCGTCAGCAGCGCCAGCGCAGCAGGCACCAGATGATACACGAGGCGGTAACCGAGGATCGCCGCCAGCAGGTCGGGCTGCGGCACGGCCGGAAGCAGCGCCAGCAGTGTCAATTCGAACGCGCCCAGACCGCCGGGGCTCTGCGACAGCAGGCCCGCGCCATGCGCCAGGAGGTAGGCCGCGAGCAAGCTGCCCAGTGGAACCGCGCTGTCGGCCGGCAGGAGCGTGCCCAGCAGCAGGGCCGCGGCCGCGGTATCGGCCATCGTCCAGGCCAGCGCCGCGATACCGGCGCCCGGCCGCAGGCCGGGCATCCCCCGCAGCGGACCCATCTGGCTGATCACGACGGCGGCCAGTGCCGTGACGATCGCAAGCTGGACCAGATCGCCGCGCAGCCACAGCACGACACCGGCCGTCAGAAGGGCCCAGGCGGCGAGGAAGGACAGGCTCACCAGCGCCGACAGCCGGCCGAGCGGCCACAGATCGAGTTCGGGTAGCAGCCGCATCCGCACAAGGCCGGCGCTGAGCCCGCCAAAGCCCACGGCCTGCGCGACCGCTATCGCCCGCACCCCCGCCTGCCGGGCCCGCCGGGGGGCGACGCCGGTGCCGATCACCCGGTGGGCCAGACCGTCAAACCGGCCGATCGCGAGAAAGCTGAGGCCGCAGAACGCCACCGCAAGGAGCCACTGGCCCGGCGCGATATGGGCGAGCGCCGCGCCGGTCTGAACCAGGGTCAAGGCCAGGTCGCCCTGGGCAAGCTGGCGCAGCAGCAGCAGACCGCAGGCGAGCAGGGCAAGTAGGGGCAGGACGCGGCCCAGAGGTGCGGCAAGGCGCAGGCGTGCGGCAAGGGCGTGTGGCATGGACGACTCCGGCAAGGCCGCAGCGGGTCGCGGCATCACCGATGGTCTAGCGGCCTTGCGATGAAGGCCGGGTTAATAGCGCGCCATGAGACGGCCCCTGGCAATCCGCGCGGACGTCGGACGTGCAAACGCCCGCGCGGGTTGCGGCGGGCGTCTGGACCGGCGTTGGGCGTCAGGCTGCGGGGAGGTCAGAGTTCCGACATCAGCTGCGCCTTGGCCTCGCCCATCAGCGTGTCGAGCTTGCCGCGGATCGTGGCCTCATCGGTCAGGTGGCCGATATCGTTGAAAATCTTGCGATAAACGTCTTCATGGCCGGCCTCTTCGAAATCGGCCTTCACGACGTCCATCGCATAGGCGGTCGCCTCGTCGCCGGTCTTGCCGAGCAGGCCCGCGGCCCAGAGGCCCAGCAGCTTGTTGCGGCGCGCCTCGGCACGGAATTGCATTTCGGCGTCATGCGCGAACTTGTTCTCGAAGGCGGATTCGCGGTCGTCGAAGGTGGACATGCGGCAGTTCCTTTCCGGCTGGGTCGGGGTCGGGGTGGCGTCGCGTGACATATGCCCTCGGCAAGCCTTGCCCGCAAGGGGGGCATGGACTAAGAGGCAGTCAAAGCCGCGCTTGTGATGCATCGCCGTTCCGGGATGCACGGGGCCGCGCGGCATGCACGGAGCAACCATGGCACCACGTCGCAAGAAGGTCTATGAGGGCAAGGCCAAGATCATGTACGAGGGCCCGGAGCCGGGAACGCTCGTGCAGTATTTCAAGGATGATGCCACGGCCTTCAACGCGGAAAAGCGTGCCGTGATCGAGGGCAAGGGCGTGCTGAACAACCGCCTGTCGGAATTCTTCATGACCGGGCTGGCCAATATCGGGGTGCCCACGCATTTCATCCGCAGGCTGAACATGCGCGAACAGCTCGTGCGGCAGGTCGAAATCATCCCGCTCGAGGTGATCGTGCGCAACTTTGCGGCCGGGTCGATGGCCAAACGGCTGGGGCTCGAGGAAGGCCTCGCGCTGCCGCGGCCGATCGTGGAATTCAGCTACAAGGACGACAAGCTGGGCGATCCGCTGGTGCCCGAGGAATATATCATCGCCTTTGGCTGGGCCAGCCAGCAGGACATGGACGACATCGTGGCGATGGCGCTGCGGGTCAATGACTTCATGTCGGGTGTGATGCACGGGGTGGGCATCAAGCTCGTCGATTTCAAGATCGAGATCGGGCGCGTCTGGGACGGCGATTTCATGCGGCTGGTGGTGGCTGACGAGATCAGCCCCGATTCGTGCCGGCTGTGGGATGTCGAGACCGGCCAGAAGCTCGACAAGGATGTGTTCCGCCGCGACCTCGGCTCGCTCACCGATGCCTATACCGAAGTGGCGCGGCGGCTGGGTGTGCTGCCGTCGAATGTGACGCACCGGCCCAAGCCGACGCTCATCAACTGATCTGTCGGATTTGAGTATTTTTGGCGCAAAGAAGCTGAAAGAAGGGCGCGTGGAATGAAGGCCAGGGTACATGTGATGCTGAAGGCGGGTGTGCTCGACCCGCAGGGCGAGGCGGTGCGGCATGCGCTGGGGACGCTGGGCTTTGACGGGGTCAACGGGGTGCGGCAGGGCAAGGTGATCGAGCTTGACCTGGCCGAGGTGGACCGGGCCGCGGCCGAGGCGCAGGTGCGCGAGATGTGCGAGAAGCTGCTCGCCAATACGGTGATCGAAAGCTACCGGGTCGAGGTCGCCTGAGCGATGCGCGCCGCCGTCCTGCGGGACTACAATGCGCCGCTGGAGATCGAGGATGTGGCGATGCCTGTCTGTCCGGTCGATGGCGTCGTGCTGCGGGTTCTGGCGTGCGGTGTGTGCCGGTCGGACTGGCATGGCTGGTCGGGCGAGCATCCGCGGGTCAAGCCCGGGCAGATCGGCGGGCACGAATATTGCGGCGAGGTGGTCGAGGCGGGGCCGCGGTCGCGCTGGGCGTTGGGCGACAGGCTGGTGGCGCCGTTCATCCTGTCCTGTGGGGCCTGCGCGGCCTGCCAGTCGGGGCAGGGCCATACCTGCCCGGATCAGCGCCTGCCGGGCTTTACGCAACCCGGTGCCTTTGCCCAATATGTCGCCGTGCCGTTCGACCACAACCTTGCGCGGCTGCCCGAGGGCATGTCGCCCACTCTGGCGGCGGGGCTGGGGTGCCGGGTGACGACCGCCTGGCACGGGTTGACCGGGCGCGCGGCCTTGCAGGCGGGCGAATGGCTGGCGGTTCATGGGACCGGCGGGATCGGCCTTTCGGCGCTGATCCTCGGCCGGGCGCTGGGCGCGCGGGTGGTGGTTGTCGATATCGTTCCCGAGAAGCTCGCGCATGCGCTGAGCCTCGGGGCCGAGGCGGCGGTGGACGCAAGGGAGGGCGCCACCGCCGCACAGATCAGGGCGATCACCGGCGGTGGCGCACATGTGAGTGTCGAGGCGCTGGGGATTGCCGCGACCACGAATGCGAGCATCGACTGCCTGCGCCCGCTGGGCCGGCATGTGCAGATCGGCATGCCGGTGGGCCATACCGCGCGGATGGAGATCAACATGAACGCGGTCTATATGGGCAATCTCGCGCTTTACGGCACGCGCGGCATGCCAAGCTGGCGCTACCCGTCGCTCTTGAGCCTGATCGAGGGCGGCAAGGTGGACATGTCGCCGCTGATCGCGCGCGAGATCGCGCTGAGCGGGGTGAGCGCGGAGCTTGCGGCCTTTGACGGGCCGACGCCGCCAGGGGTGGCCGTCGTCACCGATTTCGAGAACTGAAAGGGTCTGCCTGTCATGAAAGCTGCCGTCATCGTTTTTCCGGGGTCGAACTGCGACCGCGACCTCGCCGTGGCCTTGCGCGATGCGGGGGCGGATGTGCAGATGGTCTGGCACAAGGATGCGGCCCTGCCTGCCGGTGTCGATCTGGTGGCGGTGCCGGGCGGGTTCTCCTTTGGCGATTATCTGCGCTGTGGGGCCATCGCGGCGCAGTCGCCCGTGTGTCAGGCGGTCGTGGCCCATGCGGGGCGGGGCGGTTATGTGCTGGGTATCTGCAACGGATTTCAGGTGCTGACAGAGACTCGGCTGTTGCCCGGCGCATTGCTGCGCAATGCGGGGCTGCGCTTTGTCTGCCGCACGGTCGGGTTGCGGGTGGCGACAGATGACAGCGTCTTTACGGCGGGCTACGGGCGCGGGGCAGAGATCGCGCTGCCGGTCGCGCATCATGACGGCAATTATTTCGCCGATGCCGAAACGCTCGCACGGTTGCAGGGCGAGGACCGGATCGCATTCACCTATGCCGACAATCCCAACGGGTCGGTGGCCGATATCGCTGGCGTGCTTTCGACCAACCGGCGGGTGCTGGGGATGATGCCCCACCCCGAACGCGCGGCGGATGCGGCGCTGGGCGGGACCGACGGGCAGGCGCTTTTCCGCGCGGTCGTGGGCGTGATGGCGCAGGCGTGACAGGGCAGCCGGCCGGTCCGCGGTCGGGATTGCTTGCCGCGGGGGGCGCAGATGCCTAATCTGGAGCGCATGTCCGAAACCGCGCAGCGCAGAAAGGTCTGGGTCAGGGGGCGCTGGCTTTGGCGCGCGGCACTTCTTGCGTTCTGCGGCGTGGCGATAGCCGTGATTTCGGTCACCAACCAGTTCCTGACCGAGCGCTATACCGAGACCACCGTGTCGCGCGCCGAGGTGCGGCTGACGCTTTACGTGGGCAATATGGTCAGCGAATTGCAGCGCAACTCCATCGTGCCGCAATTGCTGGCCCGTGACCCCGAGCTGATCGGCGCGCTGAGCACCTCCGACTTTTCCCGCTCGACGCAGCGCCTCTTGTCCTTTGTGGACGAGATCGGCGCGGCCTCGCTGGTGCTCTATGACCGCGACGGGCGGATCATGGCGGCGACCGACCGCAACCGGCTGGGCGAATTGCATCGCAGCGCGCCCTATTTCGTCGATGCGCTGCGGTCGAACCGGACGATCTTTACCGCGCTCAACCGCGATGGGGTGTCCTACAATTTTCTGTATTCCCGCAAGATCGAGGCGGCGGGCAATACGCTGGGCGTGATCGCGGTCGAGGTGGACCTCGCCAAGCTCGAACGCAGCTGGGCGGGCACGTCGGAGGCGGTGTTCGTCACCGACAGCGCCGGGCAGATCATCCTGTCCACCGAACCGCGGTGGCGCGGCCTTGACGAGGCGGGCGCGCTCGAGCGGCAGTCGGTGCCCGGCGCGCTGGAACGCGCGCTGCGCGCGACGCAGGACTGGGCGACGCCGACCGCCGATACCTACCTGAGCGGCGAGGCCGTGCTGCGCAGCGAATTGCGCGTGCCCTTCCAGGGCTGGAAGATGGTGAGCTTTACCGCTTATGCCCCGGTGCGCGAGCGGGTGAACGGCGTGCTCGCGCTCGAGATCATGGGATTTGCGATTCTCCTCGCCGCGGCCTTCTGGGTGTCCTCGCGCAAGACCGCGAACCGGCTGGTGCTGTTCCAGCGCGAATCGGCGGAACTGCGCCAGTTGAACGCGCGGTTGCAGCGGGAAATTGCCGAGCGCGAAAAGGTCGAAAAGACGCTCGAAGTGGCCGAGCAGACGCTGGCGCAGTCCTCCAAACTCGCCGTGCTGGGCGAGATGTCGGCGGCGGTGAGCCATGAGCTGAACCAGCCGCTGGCCGCGATGAAAACCTACCTCGCGGGCGCGCGTCTGCTGCTGCAACGCCGCCGTCCAGACGAGGCCCTGTCGTCGTTCCAGCGCATCGACGACCTGATCGACCGGATGGGGGCGATCACGCGGCAGCTCAAGTCCTATGCGCGCAAGGGCAAGGAGGCATTCGAGCCTGTGGATACAAGGGCTGCGGTGTCCTCGGCGCTGGCGATGATGGAGCCGCAGCTCAAGACCCGCAAGGTCACGATCAACCGCACCCTGCCGGCCGAGCCGGTGATGATCCTGGGCGACCGGCTGCGGCTCGAGCAGGTCATCGTCAACCTGCTGCGCAATGCGCTCGATGCCACCAAGGGCGTGCGCGACCCGACCATCGACATCATGCTGGCGCAGGGCGACACGGTGCGCCTGAGCGTGCGCGACAACGGCGAGGGGATCGAGAACCTCGACGAGCTGTTCGAGCCGTTCTACACCACCAAGCAGCCCGGCGAGGGGATCGGTCTGGGGCTTGCCATCTCGTCCGGCATCGTCAACGACTTGGGCGGGCGGCTCACAGCGCGCAATGCGGCCAGTGGCGGCGCGGTGTTCGAGGTGCAGTTGCCGGTATGGAATGCAGCCGCCGCGGCGGCGGAATGAGGATGCGCAGATGAGCAAGGCCATGAAGATCGCCATCGTGGATGACGAAAGGGACATGCGCCAGTCGATCAGCCAGTGGCTTGCGCTGTCAGGTTTCGACACCGAGACCTTTGCCAGCGCCGAGGATGCGCTCAAGGGGCTGTCGGCGGATTATCCGGGCATCGTGGTGAGCGACATCAAGATGCCGGGCATGGACGGGATGCAACTGCTGCGCAAGCTGCGTTCGGTGGACAGCACGCTGCCGGTCATCATGATCACCGGGCATGGCGATGTGCCGATGGCGGTCGAGGCGATGCGGATCGGGGCCTTCGATTTTCTGGAAAAGCCGTTCAACCCCGACCGCATGACCGAACTGGCCAAGAAGGCCACGCAGGCACGCCGCCTCACGCTCGACAACCGCGCGCTGCGGCGCGAGCTGTCCGATGGCTCTGCGCTGATGTCCAAGCTGATCGGGTCGAGCCCGGCGATGGAGCGGCTGCGCGAGGATATCCTCGATCTGGGGCAGGCCGACGGCCATGTGCTGATCGAGGGCGAGACCGGCACCGGCAAGACGCTGGTGGCCCATGCGCTGCATGCCGTGTGCGCGCGGGCGAGCCGCAAGTTCGTTTTGCTGTCCTGTTCCGCCTTTGACGAGGACACGCTCGCGCGGCGGATCTTTGGCCCGGTGCAGGATGATGAACCGATGCCCGCGTTGGAGGATGCGCGCGGGGGCACGCTGGTGCTTGAGGATGTCGAGGCGCTGTCAGGCGTGATGCAGTCGCGGCTCCTGACCGCGATCAACGAACAGGGCAGCCCGGCCGAGACGCGGATCGTGGCGATCTCGAACCTGCAGGAGCTCGACAAGACCGCCGAGAGCGTGCTGCGCCCGGACCTCTTTTACCGGCTCGCCGCGCTGCGCATCACGGTGCCGCCGCTGCGCCAGCGGGGCGAGGATATCCTGACGCTGTTCACCCGCCTGTCGGACCAGTTCGCCGATGAATACGGCTGCGAGGCGCCGGTGGTATCGGCGCAGGAGGCGGCGCAACTGTTGCAGGCGCCCTGGCCGGGCAATGTGCGCCAGCTCATCAACGTGGCCGAGCGTGCGGTTCTGCAGAACCGGCGCGGCACGGGCTCTATCGCGTCGCTGCTGATGGCCGACAGCGACGACAGCCGCCCGGCAATGACGACCGAGGGCAAGCCGCTCAAGGAATTCGTCGAGGCGTTCGAGCGGATGCTGATCGACAACACGATGCGCCGGCACAAGGGGTCGATCACCGCGGTGATGGACGAGCTGTGCCTGCCGCGCCGCACGCTGAACGAGAAGATGGCCAAGTATAACCTCAGCCGGTCAGACTACCTCTGACACACGCATGGGTTGCGCCCCGAATTGGTGTGGCTGCAAGATTGCCATTGTAAAGGCGGGCCGCTCTCCCTTATGAAGAGAGGGTGGTCTATTGTGTCGGTGACGTGACACAGGGCGCAAGGAATTTTCGTTCCAGACATTCCCGGGCAGATGACTCGGCGTGTGGGGCGGACTGGATTGGTCTTTCGGGGCCTTTGACATAGCCCCTTTGCGCGGCACTCACGACAATGCGCAGGGGTCTTGAACGGGCGCGCCGGCGAACGGCGCGTCGGAGAAGAACCGCGATGCAACGCGCGCAACAGACAGGCATGAGGAGCGGCGCCCCGAGGGGCGCGCACCCGTGCCGCGCGCGGATCGCCTCAATCAGACACGCCAGACGGGCCGCCGCCCCACCCGGGCGGCCGGCTCCATGCGCGTGCGAATGGAAAACATGGCCAAGAAAATGCTCATCGATGCCACCCACAGCGAGGAAACTCGCGTTGTGGTGGTGGACGGAAACAAGGTCGAGGAATTCGATTTTGAAAGCGCGTTCAAGCGCCAGCTAGCTGGCAATATCTATCTCGCCAAGGTCACGCGGGTCGAACCCTCGCTGCAGGCGGCCTTTGTGGATTATGGCGGAAACCGGCATGGTTTCCTCGCCTTTTCGGAAATCCACCCGGATTATTACCAGATCCCCATCGCCGATCGCGAGGCGCTGTTGGCCGAGGAACGCGCCGAGGCGCAGAGCGAGCGTGACGCCGACGATGCCGAGGATGACGGCGCCGGCCGGTCGCGTGGCGGCAACGGCGAAGGCAACGGCAATGGTAACGGCAATGGTAACGGCAATGGCCGCAGCCGGTCGCGCGGTCGCAACCGGACGCGCGCTGCCGCGGCGTCTGCGGATGCGGTGACCTCGCAGGAGGCCGAATCGAGCGAGATCTCCGGGATGGAGATGATCGATCTGGGCGAAGGCGATGCCGATGCTGATGGCGTGACCGAGGGCCTGTCGCCGATGGTGACGGTCGCCGACACGCCTGTCGAGACGCCAGCCGCGAGCGACGCAGGCGAGGCCCGCGATGCCGGTGAGGCCCGCGAGGCCGGTGAGGCCAGTGACGCGGTCGAGGCCAGTGATGCGGTCGAGGATCGCGGCAACCTCGATGTCGTCGAAAAGGACGACACCATCGAATCCGTCGGTGACAGCGACGACAGCGAATTCATGCGCCCCGTGCGCAAGCCGCGTGTGCGCCGCTACAAGATCCAGGAAGTGGTCAAGGTCCGCCAGATCATGCTGGTGCAGGTCGTCAAGGAAGAGCGCGGCAACAAGGGCGCGGCGCTGACCACCTATCTGTCGCTCGCCGGGCGCTACTGCGTGCTGATGCCCAACACCGCGCGCGGCGGTGGCATCTCGCGCAAGATCACCAATGCGGTGGACCGCAAGAAGCTCAAGGAAATCGCGGGCGAGATCGACGTGCCCGATGGCGCGGGGCTCATCATCCGCACCGCGGGCAGCCAGCGCACCAAGACCGAGATCAAGCGCGACTATGAATATCTTCAGCGGCTGTGGGAGCAGATCCGCGAACTGACGCTGAATTCCATCGCGCCGGCCAAGATCTATGAAGAGGGCGACCTGATCAAGCGGTCGATCCGCGATCTCTACTCCAAGGATATCGACGAGGTGATCGTCGAAGGCGCCGACGGCTACCGCATCGCCAAGGACTTCATGCGGATGATCATGCCGTCGCATGCCAAGAACGTGAAGCTGCATGCCGAGCCGCTGCCGCTGTTTGCGCGCCATCAGGTCGAGGGCTACCTCGCCGCGATGTTCAACCCGACGGTGCAATTGCCTTCGGGCGGCTACATCGTGATCGGCGTGACCGAGGCGCTTGTCGCCATCGACGTGAACTCGGGCCGCGCGACCAAGGAAGGCTCGATCGAGCAGACCGCGCTCAAGACCAATCTCGAGGCCGCCGACGAGGTCGCCCGTCAGGTCCGCCTGCGCGACCTTGCCGGGCTGATCGTGATCGACTTCATCGACATGGACGAGCGCAAGAACAACGCCGCCGTGGAGAAGCGCTTCAAGGACAAGCTCAAGACCGACCGCGCCCGCATCCAGGTCGGGCGGATCAGCGGCTTTGGCCTGCTCGAGATGAGCCGCCAGCGCCTGCGCCCCGGCATGATCGAGGCCACCACGCAGCCCTGCCCGCATTGCCATGGCACCGGCCTCCTGCGGTCGGATGACAACGTCGCGCTGGCGATCCTGCGCCAGCTCGAGGAAGAAGGCGTGCGCGGCCGGTCCAAGGAGGTGCTGGTCAAGGCGCCGGTGGGCATCATGAACTTCCTGATGAACCACAAGCGCGAGCATATCGCGGCCATCGAGCTGCGCTATGGCATGGCGGTGCGGGTCGAGGCCGACCTGTCGCTGATCTCGCCCGATTTCGCGCTTGAAAAGTTCAAGACCGCGACGCGGGCGGTGCCCGAGCCGTCGCTGCATGTGGTGTCGGCCAATGCCGCGCTGATGGACGACGGGTTCGACGACGAGGCGGTTGAGGACGAGGTCGAGGACGAGGACGATGCGGCCGCAGAAGCGCCCGTCGCGGCCGAGCGTGCCGAGCGTGCCGAGCGCAGCGAGACGGCCGAGGGCGACGACAAGCCCCGCAAGAAACGGCGGCGCCGTCGGCGGCGGCGGGGGGCCAATGGTGCCGAGGGCGGGCCGCTCGAGGCTGGCCAGTCGGATGAGGACGACGACAGCGAAGACGACGAGGACGGCGAGGCTCAGGCAGTTGCCCAGATCCCTGCCGCGGCCGAAGTGGCGGAGCCCGTCGCTGACAAGCCCGCGCGCAGCCGCAGCCGGTCGCGCAGCCGCAAGCCTGCCGTGACAGCGGATGCAGCCGATCCGACCGTGGTCGAGGCGGCGGCAGAACCGATCGCGGAGACGGCGGCGAACACGCCCAGCGCGCCCGATGCTGACGCCGCCCCGGCCAAGCGCAGCCGCAGCCGTAGCCGGGCCAAACCTGCGCTGCCCGAAGCTGGCAGTGAGGCCGCAGCAGAGGCCGCAGCAGAGGCCGTGGGGACCGAACCCGCCGCCGCGCCAGAAGCTGCCCCCGCGCCCAAGCGCACCCGCGCTCCGCGCAAGCCCAAGGCAGACACTACGCCGGCAGACACCGCGCCGGCAGTTACCGCGCCGGCAGAGGCACCCTCGGCCGGGGCAGCCGCCGCCGATGTGGTCGCCGTGTCACCGGCAGAGGCAGAACCGGCCCAATGGCCCTCCGATCCGCAGGATGTCCCTGCGGCGGCTTCCGCTGCCCCGCCTGCCGCGCCTGCTGCGGCATCGCAGGTGCTGTGGTCTGAAACGCCCGCAGCCGAGGCACCTGCCGAGGACAAGCCCAAGCGGCGCGGCTGGTGGTCGCTGGGCCGCTAGGCCGACCGCAATGCAACAGCGAGGCCGGGCAGTGCAAACTGTCCGGCCTTTTCTGTTGTGTCGGGGCCCTTCTGTCGGGCTATCCGATCGGGTCTGCGCCGCGCCGGATCAGCCAGACCTGCGCCGGGCCATCGTCGGCCGTCCCGATCACCTCGTGCCCGGCCTGCGCGCAGAAATGCGGCACGTCGATCACCGCGACCGGATCGTCGGCCAGCAGGCGCAGCACCTCGCCCGCCCGCATCGCCAGCAACCGCTTGCGCGCGCGCAGCACCGGCAGGGGGCAGATCAACCCGCGCGCATCGACCTCGGTGTCATGTTCGGGCATCGGCACGGCTCCTGCGGATTGCGTCCCGTCTTAGCCCCCGCAAACGGGGGCCGCAAATGCGATATTTCCGGCCCGTCCCCAAGATGTGAGCGGCGCGCGCACGACATGGGCGTGACACGGACGGCAAAGCGGGGCTATCTGGCCGCCATAAGGGGAGCGATATGCTGACAAGTTCGATGTTGCTGGATGCCACGCTGTTGCCTGCGATGCTGATCGCGCTGTCGGCGGGGCTCTTGTCGTTCCTGAGCCCCTGCGTGCTGCCGGTGGTGGCGCCGTATCTCGCCTATATGGGCGGCGTGAGCGTGACCGAGATGCAGGAACAGAAGATCGCGCGCAACCGGGTGTTGCTCGCGACTGTGTTCTTTGTGCTGGGCCTGTCCACGGTGTTCTTGCTGCTGGGCCTCGGCGCCTCGGCGATGGGCCGCGCGCTGCTTGCCTACAAGACCACGATGGAGACGGTCGCGGCGCTGGTCATCATGATCTTTGGCGCGCATTTCTTGGGCATCTACCGGATCGGATTTCTCGACCGCGAGGCGCGGATGGAGCCGGGCGCGCAGGGCGGATCGGCGCTGGGGGCCTATGTTCTGGGCCTTGCCTTTGCCTTTGGCTGGACGCCCTGCCTCGGGCCGGTGCTGTCGGCGATCCTCGGGCTTGCGGCGTCGAGCGGCGATCTGGCGCGCGGCACGATGCTGCTCGGGGTCTATGCGCTGGGGCTGGGCATCCCGTTCCTGCTGGTGGCCGCGTTCTTTCCGCGGCTGACCGGGGTCATGGCCTTCATGCGGCGGCACATGGGCCGGATCGAGCGGATCTCGGGCCTGATGCTCTGGACGCTGGGGCTGATGATGCTGACCGGGCAGTTCACCGCGTTCAGCCGCTTTCTGCTCGACACGTTCCCGGTGCTGCAAACGCTCGGCTGAGGCTTATTTTCGTCGAAATCCTGCGCTAGGGTCGGCGCATGGCGATGGTTGACCGACCCCCCGTTCAGACCGGCCGCGAGGATGCGGCACCGCGCCGCGTGCGCCGGCGGCGGGTGTTCTATATCCCCGGCTATGACCCGATCCATCCGCGCCGCTACCGCGAGCTTTACCGCAAGGAAGGCGCCGATCAGGCCGCGATGTCAGGCTATGAGATCGCCCTGAGCCCCAAACAGGGTGGCGGCGCCTATGGCTGGCATGTCGGCGCGACGGTGGACGGCGAAGCGGTGCAGGCCGACATCGACGTGCTCGTGTGGTCGGATATCGTGCGCGGCTCGATGAGCCAGTCGATCCCCGCGACCTATTGGCAGATGATCCGCACGGCCTTTGCCTATATTGCCAGCGGCACGCTGCGGCGGCTGATGTGGCTGCGCAAGGGGCCGGTGATCGCGGCGCTTTACCCGGTGGGGATGCTGTTGCTGCAACTGGGGCTGGCGGTGCTCGCGGGCCTTGTGGTGGCGGGGCTCTTGCTGCGCGGGATCGAAGCGGGGCTGGGCCTTGCAGGCTGGGGGCTGGGACCGATGGTGCCATTTGTCCGCTGGCCGGTGGCGCTGGTCGTGCTGGTGCTGGCGCTGCGCTGGTTCAAGCGGCAGGATGGCCGGTTCTTTGCCTATTACCTGATGCATGACTATGCCTATTCGGCCCGCTGGGGGGGCGCGAACCCGCCCGAGCTCGAGGCGCGGATGGCGGCGTTTTCCGACACCATCGCCGCAGCGCTCGAGACCGACGCGGACGAGGTGCTGGTCGTGGGCCATTCGTCCGGCGCGCATCTGGCGGTGTCGATCCTGGCGGACCTGATCCGCGCGGGGCGGGTGCGGGCCGGGGGGCCGGCGCTGGGGTTTCTGAGCCTGGGGCAGGTGATCCCGATGGTGTCGTTCCTGCCCCGCGCGGACCGGCTGCGCGCTGACCTCGCCTATCTGTCGGCCAGCGATGCGCTGGCCTGGGTCGATGTCTCGGCCCCCGGCGACGGCTGTTCCTTTGCGCTCTGCGATCCCGTCGCGGTGTCGGGCGTGGCGCCCGAGGGCAAGCGCTGGCCGCTGGTGATGTCGGCGGCCTTTACCCAGAGCCTGTCGCCCGCGCGCTGGAAGGCCCTGCGCTGGCGGTTCTTTCGTCTGCATTTTCAGTATCTTTGCGCCTTTGACGCGCCGCTCGACTATGACTATTTCCAGATCACCGCCGGCCCGCTGACGCTGCGCGACCGCTACGCCGCACGCAAACCGGCCAAGTCGCGCATCGACGTGCCGGCCTCGAAATACACCTCGATGGCGGCATGAGCGACGGCGCCGCCGACCTGCCGCCCAAGCCGCCGGCGCGCCCCGACAGGGTATCGCTGTGGCGATACGTGAAGCTTTTTCGTGCGGACATCCTCTCTGCCCAGCCCGCGCGGCTCTACCGCGCCTGGATGGCCGAGTTCCGCACGCCGTTTTTCCGCAGCTACCTCGTCAATGATCCCGCGCTGATCCGCCGGGTGCTGAACGAACGGCCCGATGATTTCCCCAAATCCGACCGGGTCGGCGCGGGGCTGCGGCCCTTGCTGGGCAATTCGGTGTTCCTGACCAATGGCGCGGTGTGGAAACGCCAGCGCCGCATCATCGACCCGGCCTTTGAGGGTGGGCGCATCCGCGACACATTCCCCGCGATGTGGGCGGCGGGCGAGGCGGCGGTGGCGCGCATCGGGCGGCTGGCCGACGGGCAGCCGGTCGAGATCGAGGCCGAGACGAGCCATGCGGCGGCGGATGTCATTTTCCGCACGCTGTTCTCGATCCCGATCGACAACGCCATCGCGGCGCAGGTGTTCGACCAGTTCCGCGCCTATCAGCGCAGCCAGCCGATCCTGAACCTTGCCGCCTTTGTGCCCGGCCCGCGCTGGATGCCGCGGTTTTTCCGGGCCGAGACGCGGCGCACGGCGCGGGTCATCCGGGGGCTGATCGGGCAGCTTGTCGCGACACGGCTGACCGAGATCGCGGCGGGGCAGGCAGCCGATGATCTGGCGACCAAGATCATGACGACGGCCGATCCCGAGACGGGTGCGCGGTTCGACAAGGCAGAGATGGTCGATCAGGTGGCGATCTTCTTTCTCGCCGGGCATGAAACCAGCGCCTCGGCGCTTGCCTGGACTCTCTATCTGCTGGCCCGCTATCCCGACTGGCAGGATCAGGCCGCGGCCGAGGCGCAGGGGCTGGCCGCGCATTTCGGCACGATGTCGCGGCTCAAGGTCACGCGCGACATCTTTCGCGAGGCGCTGCGGCTCTATCCCCCGGTCCCGATGATGGTGCGCGAGGCGGCCTGTCCCGAGACGTTTCGCGACCGCGCGGTGCGGCCCGGTGCGCAGGTGGTGCTCTCGCCCTGGCATCTGCACCGGCACGCCCGCATCTGGGACAATCCGGATGGGTTCGACCCCGGCCGCTGGGGCACGGTGGCCGGCAAGGAATGTGCCCGCGACGCCTATATGCCCTTTTCCACCGGGCCGCGGGTCTGCACCGGGGCGGGGTTTGCGATGGTCGAGGGGCCGCTGCTGCTTGCCATGCTGTTGCGGGACTATCGTTTTGCGGTGGTCGAGGGGCGTGTGCCGGTGCCCGTGGCGCATCTGACGGTGCGCGCGGCGGATGGCATCTGGCTGCGAATCACGCGGCGCTAGGGCCGGTTCAACAATGCCGCTGCGCGGCAGAGATTGCATCGCGATCCGCAACAAATCTTGCCACATTCGAACCGGGTTGCGCGACATGGCCATCCGGTGCAGACAACGCAATTTTTGATTACCACTAATATTAACAGGGTGTTAATGGGTCTCTATGAGGTCGATGCCGCGCCTGGGCGCCCGAAAATGGCAGAAATCGGGCGCCAATCGTGCTATCCAAGGTTGTCGGTGGGGGCTGATGATCATGTGGAGACAATGGATGGCATTCGTGGAATTTGGTCCCGTCACGACAAGCGTTGTGCAATTCGTGGGCAACCGGATGCAGCGCTTCATCCATCGCGATGGAACGCTTGCCGTGGATGTGCAACCCGCACCCGAAGCGGCTGCAAATCAGCCCACCATCGCCGTGCGCGCGCTGAATGCGGGGGAACGCAGCGAGCAGGCGACGCTGCGAAGCCTGCGTCAGGCGCTTTACGACGACCGCGCCGCCTGAGCGGCGCGCAGCACATGCACCCTGATTGCCGAGGCGAGGCCCACGTCGCCCCGCGCGGCGTCGATGTCGGCCGCCAGCGCGTTGAGCGTGCGCCCCTCGGCCGCCGCCAGCGCGCGGAACGCCTGCCAGAACGCCTCTTCCAGTGACACCGACGTGCGGTGGCCGCGCAGGGTGAGCGAGTGTTTCACCGGCCGCCCTGCATCCGCCATCGCCTATTCCTCGTCGAATTTCGCCTGGTCGAGCCTGCGGCGCGCCTGTTCGGCCTGTGCTGCCTCAAGCAGGCGCTGCGCCTTGGTCCGGCCAAAGCGCGCGGCATTGGCATCGGCCTGCGCCTTGTCCGCGGCGCGGTCGCGCTCCTTGCGGGCGCGGTTGAGGTTGACGGGCGTGGTCATCGCGCGGTCATTTCGGGCCGATCATGTCCTCGGGCCGCACCACGCGGTCGAACGTCTCGGCATCGACATAGCCCAGCGCGATGGCCTCCTCGCGCAGGGTTGTGCCGTTCTTGTGCGCGGTCTTGGCCACGGTCGTCGCCTTGTCATAGCCGATGGTCGGCGCGAGCGCCGTCACCAGCATCAGGCTTTCGCGCATCAGTTTCTCGATGCGGCTGCGGTCGGCCTCGATCCCTACCACGCAATTGTCGGTGAAGGCGCCACAGGCATCCCCCAGAAGCTGCATGGATTGCAACACGTTATAGGCCATCATCGGCTTCATCACGTTCAGCTCGAAATGCCCCTGCGAGCCGGCAAAGCCCACCGCCGCGTCATTGCCGAACACATGCGCGCAGACCTGCGTGATCGCCTCGACCTGGGTCGGGTTGACCTTGCCCGGCATGATCGACGAACCGGGCTCGTTCTCGGGCAGCATCAGCTCGCCCAGCCCGCAGCGCGGGCCGGAACCCAGCATGCGGATGTCGCAGGCGATCTTGTAGAGGCTCGCCGCCACGGTTTTCAGCGCGCCCGACATCTCGACCAGCCCGTCATGGGCGGCAAGCGCCTCGAACTTGTTGGGGGCGGTGACAAAGGGCAGGCCGGTGATGGCGGCGATTTCCGCCGCGATGGTCTCGCCCCAGCCTCGCGGGCTGTTGAGCCCGGTGCCCACCGCGGTGCCACCCTGCGCGAGTTCGTAGATCGCGGGCAGCGCGGCCTTGACGCGGCGGATGCCCATCGCGACCTGATGCGCATAGCCCGAAAACTCCTGCCCGAGCGTGAGTGGTGTGGCATCCATCGTATGGGTGCGGCCGATCTTGATGATGTCATCAAAAGCCGCGACCTTGACCAGCAGGGCAGCGTGCAGCTTTTCCAGCCCCGGCAAGAGCACATCGCGCGCGGTCATGGCGACGGCGACATGCATGGCGGTGGGGAAAGTGTCATTCGACGACTGGCCCATGTTGACGTGGTCGTTCGGGTGCACCGGCGACTTGGACCCGATCACGCCGCCGAGCGCCTCGATCGCGCGGTTCGAGATCACCTCGTTGGCGTTCATGTTCGACTGCGTGCCCGATCCGGTCTGCCAGACGACCAGCGGGAAATGGCTGTCGAGATCGCCGGCTACCACCTCCCTGGCCGCGGCGATGATCGCATCGGCAAGGGTGGCATCAAGGGCGCCGCGCGCCTTGTTGGCGGTGGCGCAGGCCTGTTTGATCACGCCCAGCGCGCGCAGGATGGCCACCGGCTGCTTTTCCCAGCCGATGGGGAAATTCAGGAGCGAGCGCTGCGTCTGCGCGCCCCAGTAGCGGTCTGCGGGCACCGCGATGGGGCCGAAGCTGTCGGTTTCGATGCGGGTGCTGGTCATGGTGTCATCCTCGGGTATGCCGCAGTATGCCGGTGCATGCCGTTTAGCGCTGCGGTCCCCGTGCCGCAACGGTCAGAATGCCGCAAATCCTATTTGCGGAACTTGTCGAGGCTGACGACTTCGGCCGCGGCACGGCCGACGGGTTCGGGCTCGGCCATTTCGTCCATCGGCGCCTCGCCGTCATCCTCTTCGCCGCGCTCTTCCTGGGTCTCGAACCGCAAGCCGAATTCGACCGACGGATCGACGAAGGTCTTGATCGCGTCATAGGGGATATAGAGCGGCTCGGGATTGTCACCGAAGTTGAGCGTGACGGCAAAGCCTTCATCCGTCACGGTCAGGTTGTCGAACCAGTGCTGGATCACGATGGTCATCTCGCCGGGGTAGCGGTCCGACAGCCAGTCGGCGATCTCGACATCGGGGTGCATCGTGTCGAAGGTGATGAAAAAGTGGTGCGTGCCGGGCAATCCATGCGCCGCGACACCTTCAAGCACTTCTTGGATCAGACCGCGCATCGCACGGTGCATGAGGTTTCCGTAGTCGATGGTGCGGGTCACGGGAATGTCCACTTTTGCCAGGCTCGAGTGTGAGCATAAGGGATTCGCCGCGGGATGTAAGGGGGCCGCGCAGTGCAAAGCGCGGGGCAAAGCGCGGGGCGCGCGCGCGTGCACGCAACTGCGCAGGCTGGCCCCGGCCTAGCCGATCACGCGTGCCAGTTCGCGGATGATCTTGCGGCGGATGGCATCGGGATAGTCGCGATGTCCGCCTGCGGTGACGACAAAGCCGTCGCGCGTCACCACATTGCGCAGATAGAAGCCGGTGACGGCCATGCCCAGCGATTCAATGGCGATGCCGTTGATTGTCACCCCCTGGCGCTCGGCCATCTGCCGCGCAAAGGCGACGTCCGACCCGGCGTTGGGCGTGCCGTCGCCGGACATGTCGATGATATGGCGGGCACAGTCCGCGACCTCGGCGAACTGGCGCAGCGCCACGCGGATCGCTTCGGCCGGCGCGGTATCCGACAGGCGGATCGCGCGCGGCGTGATGCGTGCCGCGACCGACAGCGCGGCTGCGTCGGCCTCGGTCATGACCTGCGTCCAGGGGGTGGTGATGACCTGCCGGTCAACCCCCGACCATTGCATGACCGCGATCATCACCTGCCCCTGCACCATCGCCTCAACCACTTCGGCGTCGGCGAGCGCATCGGCGAGGCCATCGGTCTGCAGGCGGTATTCGGCCTCGTCCACCGAATTGGACACGTCGATGGCCAGCAGCAAAGCGGTGTCGCAGGGCAGGGCGCAGGCCGGCCAGAGCGTCAGCCCGGCGACAAGGCCCCGCCAGCCTGTCATCCTTGCGGTTGGATCAGGACCAGCCCGCCGACCTCGCCTTCGAGCGGGCCGTGTTCCGCCGAGGTCGGCTTGACCAGCGCCGCCATCAGCACCGGCAGGGGGGTCCAATAGGGGATGTACCAGTCCTGATCGACCTCGAGGATCAGCACGCGGTCGCGCGCCGCGTCATAGGCGCCGATCAGCGAGATATGCGGGCCGTCCCAGTCGCCCGTCACCACACCCTGGTTGAAATAGACCAGCGCGACATCGGCGGCGCTGGCCTCATTCCCGGTCAGGATTTCGCGCAGGCGGGTCGTCTCCATCTCGCCCGCGACGATGGGCTGGAACGGGATCACGGCATAGGCGCCCATGTCGCGCGCGGCCAGTGCCGCGCCGGTGAAATCGACGAGTTGCTGGAAGGTCACTCCATCGCCGCCTTCGGCCGAAAGGTCGGACCAGAGCGGCACGCCGGTCAGGTCAAGCAGATCGGGCTGCGACATCACGGTTTGCGAGGCCATCGGCGGCAGGCCAGCCAGCCCGTTGAGCGCCGCCGTGACGCTGGCGATGGAGCAGGCCGAAGAGGTGAACTGCGGCTTTACGAACGGCGCAAAGGCCCAGTAATCCGGCGCCTCTGCCGTGCGCAGATAGGCCATGTCCTGAGTGATCGCCACGGCATCGGGGCCGAGCTTGGCATAGTCGTCGTCCTGCGCGAGGGCCGGCAGGGGCAGGCAAAGGGACAGGCACAGGGCCAGGGATTGGCGCAGGGACTGGGATTGCGGAAGGGACTGGGATTGGGGCAGGGGCTTGGCAAGGGCGGTCAGACGCATCGGGCATATCCTCGGTCGGGTTCAAGGTCGAGCATTGCCCGGCTCTTGTCACAGCGCAAGAGGCACGGGGCGCGGATGCAGGCGAACGGGGGAAAGTGCAGGCTTCTGTTGCCAGGTGCCTGCGGACCCCGCCTAGAGGGGCTAACCCCTAGGACTTAGGTTCGGCGAACCCGGACTGCTTACGCAGCCAGAGCCATTGCCGGAGCACGGTTGTCGTTGGCAACTGTACATTTCGGACCGATAACGGTGGTACCTCACCGAGACAAAGACATCCCCTTTAGACGTTCGTCGATCCTGTTTCGGCCCCAGTCGCCCCCAACGAAGGGTTTTTGGTGGAGCCGCCGGGTACCGCCCCCGGGTCCGATCCGCGTATTACGAGCGCGTTTATGTCCATAGTCCCGAAGGACATCGTCAACATAGGGTCGCAGGCCCGTCTACTCAAGCCCTGATCGGACTTGCGTCAAAAGCGGCGGGCCGCTTAGCATGAGCCTGCCGCCGCAAGGGCGGCTCATTTTCCTGGAGCCATTCACAATGCGAACCATTCGATGCCTTACCCTGGCCGTGCCTTTGGCCGTTCTCGCCGGGGCGGCTGCCGCGCAGGCGACCTGCGGGTCATTTCCGCTGGCAGAGGCCAGCTACAGCTGCACCTGTCCGGCCAACGCCCCCTCTGGCAGTGTCTGGGGGTCGGGCCCCTATACCGCCGACAGCAATATCTGCACGGCCGCCCGCCATGCCGGGGTGATCGGCACGCAGGGCGGCGAGGTGACGGTGCTGCGCGAGGCGGGGCTTGCGGCCTATCCGGGGTCGTCAGCCAATGGGGTCGAGACCCGCACCTGGGGGTCTTATGCGACCAGCATATCGTTCCAGCCGGCGGTTGCGGCCTGTGGCGTCATGCCGGCGGGGGTGGACAGCCTCACCTGTTCCTGTGCGCCGGGGGCCGCGGCGGGGTCGATCTGGGGGTCGAACCCCTATACGGCCGACAGCAATCTGTGCAGCGCCGCGCGCCATGCGGGCGTGATCGACGCGGCAGGTGGCATCGTCACGGCACTGCGGATCGGCGGTCTGGGCGCCTATGCCGCGTCCGAGCGCAACGGCGTGGCGAGCCGGAGCTGGGCGAGCTATCCCGCCAGCGTGGTGTTCGACGCCAACCAGTAAGCGCCGCACGAAATGCAGACGGGCGGCCCATGGGCCGCCCGTCCGTCATGATCCGCTGTGGCGGGTGTCAGAACCCGGCCTTGATCAGCTCGAATGTTTCGGCGTGACGTTCGCGCATCGCGATCGAGATGGGCAACTGCGCGAGCAGCGATGCCTCGGTGTGGCCGAGGCCCGATGCAGCAAGGTCTTCCTCGGGGACCGCGTCGAGTGCGGCCGCATTGGCATGACCAAAGCCACTGGCCAGAAGCGGCAGGGTCGAGGACGGGGCGAGCACGGCGTTGAGGTAATCATAGGCCTTGTCCTCGTCGCCCTGGCCATTGGCCATGTTGACATAGCCGCAAAGCCAGACGCTCGACCCTTCGGCGGCTTCGCGCTGGTAGGCGATGGGGCGGCCTTCCTCGACCATGGTCGGGAAGGTCTCGTTCCAGGCCCAGCTCACGAGGATTTCGCCAGAGGACATCAGCTGCGCCAGTTCGGCCGGGTCGGACCAATAGGTGCGCATGTTGACATGGGCCGCGCGCAGCCAGTCGGCGGCGGCGTTGAACTGGTCGTCGGTCACATCGGTCCAGTCGGTGACGCCGGTCGCCAGATAGGCCAGCGCAAAGGCATCATCGACGTTGTCCGGCAGGGTCATGCGCTGCGCATATTTCGGGTTCAGGAACACGTTGAGCGAGGCGACATCCTCGGCGGGGACTTCGTCGGGGTTGTAGGCGATGGCGGTGGAACCGAAGTAGAAGGGAATGAAATAGACCTCTTCGCTTTCGGCACCGATCTCGTTGCCGGACAGCTCTGAGTTCAGGTTTGCGAATTCTTCGATCCGCGAGGTGTCCCAGGGCTGGATGATCCCGCTTTGCGTCCATTTCGGCACAGAGCCCGAGCAGATCTCGGCCACATCGGCGCGAAAGCCGGAACGGACCTTCTGAAACGCCTCTTCCTCGTCCGAGAAGAAGGAAAAGGTCGGGCTGGCGCCATGTTTTTCGACATAGCTGGCGTGAAAGGCAGGGTTGTCGAAACCGGGATAGTCGAGAACCAGAAGTCCTCCATCCTGTGCCATCGACATCGTCGCGAGCACAGTCAGGGAGGCGGCACCGAGCCAGGTGCTGTGTTTCATGTCGGGTTTTCTCCAGTCAGTTCGAGGTGAGTGTGACAAGAAGCTAATTTTCGTCGCCGCAACTGACAAGGCTCGATCCATCTCGCCATCGGCCCTGTGAAGCGGTTAACGCTACGTCAGTTGGCAAATGCCCAAATATCGGTCACGAGACCCATCCGCAGGGAGAACGTGCGGAGGGGCATGGCGGCTTGCGACAGAGCGGTTGCGCTGGCATCATCGGCCGCGCAAGTGAGGACAAGATGCTGGTGACCCCCGAATATTGCCGCCTGATGGCCCGCTACAATGCCTGGCAGAACACCGGTTTGCGCCGGATGGTGGCGGCGATGGACCCGGCAGAGCTGTCGGCGGATCGGGGGGCGTTTTTTGGGTCGATCATGGCCACGCTCAACCATCTGCTCTGGGCCGACCAGGTCTGGCTGCACCGGCTTGCCGGCCATCCGGCGCCGGACTGCGGCATCGCGCAGAGCGTGGCCCTGACCCCCACGGCGGCGGTCTGGGGGGCAGAGCGGTTTCGCACCGACGGGCGGCTCACGCTCTGGGCCGAGGGGGTGCGCGCGGTCGATCTGCTGGGCAATCTGACCTGGCAGTCAGGCGCGGCGGGGCGGCAGGTGTCGCGGCCGGTGGGGCTCCTCGTGGCGCATCTGTTCAACCACCAGACGCATCATCGCGGGCAGGTCCATGCGATGCTGACGGCGGCGGGGCAGCGGCCCGGCGACACCGACCTGTTCCTGATGCCCGAGGCCTGATGCCCGAGGCCTGATGCCCGAAGCCTGAGACCCGAGGCCTGATATCCGAGGGCGCGCAACCCCTTGCGGGGGGACAAGGCATTTGCTCTGACTGGCATATGACACTCGATACCGCATGGGTCCGGGCCCGCTTTCCCGCCTTCGCCGCGCCGTCCCTCCAGGGGCAGGCGTTCTTTGAAAACGCCGGTGGGTCCTATGCCTGTCAGCCGGTGGTTGACCGGCTCATGCGGTTCTACCACGACCGCAAGGTGCAACCCTATGCGCCCTATGCCGCGTCGCAGGCAGGCGGGGCCGAGATGGACGAGGCGCGCATGCGGCTGGCTGCGATGCTGGGCGTGGCGACGCAAGAGCTGTCATTCGGGCCATCGACGACGCAGAACACCTATGTGCTCGCGCAGGCGGTGCGGCGCTGGATCCGGCCCGGGCAGGCGATCGTCGTCACCAATCAGGATCACGAGGCAAACTCCGGCCCCTGGCGGCGGCTGGCCGAGGAGGGCGTGGAGGTCCGCGAATGGTGCATCGACCCGGATACCGGGCATCTCGACATGGCGCTGCTGCCCGGACTGCTCGAAGGGGCGGCGCTGCTGTGCTTTCCGCATTGCTCGAATGTTGTGGGGGAAATCAACGATGTGGCGGGCATTGTCGATGTGGCGCGCGCGGCGGGCGTGCGGACCTGCGTCGATGGGGTGAGCTATGCGCCGCATGGCTTTGCCGATGTCGGCGCGCTGGGCTGCGATGTCTACCTCTTTTCGGCTTACAAGACCTATGGCCCGCATCAGGGGATCATGGTGATCCGCGAGGATTTTGGTCAGGCGTTGCCCAATCAGGGGCACCATTTCAACGGCGGCACGCTTTACAAGCGCTTTACGCCGGCGGGGCCGGACCATGCGCAGGTCGCGGCTTGCGCGGGGATGGCGGATTATATCGAGGCGCTGTCTGCGCATCACGGCGGGCCTGCGGGTGGCGCCGGGGCCGCGCGTCATGCCCATGATGTGATGCGCGCACAAGAGGTGGCGGTGTTGCAGCCGCTGCTGGACTATCTGGCGGCGCGCAATGATCTGCGCCTGATCGGTCCGCGCCGCGCCGCAGGGCGCGCGCCCACCGTCGCCGTCGAGTTGCGCGGGCCGGGCGAGGAGGCCGCCCGCGCGCTCGCAGCGCATGGGATCATGGCGGGGGGCGGCAATTTCTACGCGCAGCGCCCGCTGGGGGCGATGGGGATCGACACCGAAAAGGGCGTGCTGCGGCTCAGTTTCGTGCATTACACCACGCGGGCAGAGGTTGACGCGCTGATCGCGGCGCTAGATCAGGTCCTGTGACGCCAGGCTTTGGGCCAAGGACCTGACATGATGACCAATTCCCCGATCCTGCTGTGGCTGCGACGCGATATGCGGCTGGCGGACCACCCCGCGCTGCATGCGGCCGCGGCGACCGGGCGGCCGGTGATCCCGGTCTTTGTGCATGACGAGGTGGTCGAGGGGCTGGGCGCTGCGCCGCGGTTTCGCCTTGGCCTGGCGGTAGGCGCGCAGCGCGATGCGCTCGCGGGGCGGGGCAGCCGGCTGGTCCTGCGGCGGGGTCGCGCGCTTGACGTGCTGCGCGCGCTCCTGGCCGAGACGGGGGCGGGGGCGGTCTGGTGGTCGCGCCTTTATGACCCCGATGCCGTCGCGCGCGACACCGCCGTCAAGGCCGCGCTCAAGGCGGACGGGATCGACGCCCGGAGTTTTGCCGGGCATCTGCTGTTCGAGCCCTGGGCCGTGGCCACGGGAACCGGCGGGTTCTACAAGGTTTATACGCCTTTCTGGAAGGCGGTGCGCGACCTTGAGGTGGCAGCACCCTTGCCGGTTCCCGGCCGGATTGCCGCGCCCGAGCTCTGGCCGGCCTCTGACGATCTGGCCGACTGGAGCATGGGGGCGGCGATGCGGCGCGGCGCGGAGGTGGTCGCGCGATACCAGCAGGTGGGCGAGGCGGCGGCGCAGAGGCGGCTTGATACCTTCATCGCGGACAAGGTGGCGCGCTATGGCACCCTGCGCGACCTGCCGGGCATCGACGGCACCTCGGGCCTGTCGGAAAACCTGACCTGCGGCGAGATCAGCCCGCGTGCCTGCTGGCATGCCGGCTGGGCGGCGCTGCACCGTGGCACAGCCGATGCCGAGACGTTCCTCAAAGAGATCGTCTGGCGCGAGTTTGCCTATCACCTCGTCCATCACACGCCCCATATCACGACCGCCAACTGGAAGCCCGAATGGGATGCTTTTCCGTGGAATACCGATGCTTTGGCGCCTGAAGTTCAAGCATGGACACAGGGGCGCACCGGCATCCCCTTTGTCGATGCGGCGATGCGGCAGATGTATGTGACGGGCACGATGCACAACCGGGGGCGGATGATCGTGGGCTCTTACCTCACCAAGCATCTGTTGACCCATTGGCGCGTCGGGCTTGACTGGTTCGCCGATTGCCTGACCGACTGGGACCCCGCGAGCAATGCAATGGGCTGGCAATGGGCGGCGGGGTCGGGGCCGGATGCGGCGCCCTATTTCCGCATCTTCAACCCGGTGACGCAACTCGACAAGTTCGACGCCGAGGGCCGCTATGCCCGCGCCTGGATCGCCGAAGGGCAGGGCAACCCGCCCGCCACGGCGCTGGACTGGTTCGCCGCTGTCCCGCGCCACTGGGATCTCGCGCCTGACCGACGCTATCCGCGCCCTGTCGTCACGGTCGAAACCGGGCGCAAGCGCGCGCTCGACGCCTATGCGGCGCGGCAGACGTGACGCTGGGGCACTCTGCTGCCGCGTGTGGTGAAACCTTTTTGCCACGAAATCCGTGACTTCACCGCACAAAGCATTAAACTCTGCGCGATGCGGTGCGGGCCTGCACAGCGGCGCATGACGAAACAGGTTTGGGGAGCAGGGATGATCCTGACAACGACAGAAGGGCAGACAAATCTGCCGAGGTATTTCGCGGCGGTCTTTGACGTGCTGCGCAAGATGAAGACCGGACGGATCGACATCTTTCTGCCCGATGGCCGGCAGTTCCGCGCCGAGGGGCGCGCACCGGGGATCGTGGCCGAGCTGCATATCCACAATGACGACCTGTTCGCGCGTCTGATCCGCGAGGGCGATCTGGGGTTTTGCGAGGCCTATCTGGACGAATGGTGGTCCACGCCTGACCTGATGGGTTTCATGGACCTCGTGCATCACGAGACCGACGACATCTACGACGCCTTTCCCGGCCAGCGTCTGGTGCGGGCCTATGAAAAGCTGCGGTTCTGGTTGCAGTCCAACAGCAAGCGGCAGGCGCGCAAGAACATCAGCTATCACTATGACCTCGGCAACGAGTTCTATGCGCTCTGGCTCGACGAGACGATGACCTATTCCTCGGCGAAATATGACACCGGACAGGAGCCGCTGGAGCGCGCGCAGAGGCAGAAATACGCCAGCATGGTGGATCAAATGGGTGCGCAGCCGGGCGATCATGTGCTCGAGATCGGCTGTGGCTGGGGGGGCTTTGCCGAATATGCCGCGCGCGAACGCGGGCTGCGGGTGACCGGGCTGACCATCAGCCAGGAGCAGTACAACTACGCCGTTGATCGCATCGAAAAGGCAGGTCTTTCCGACCGCGTCACCTTCAAGTTGCAGGACTATCGCGACGAGCGCGGAACCTATGACGGCATCGCCAGCATCGAGATGTTCGAGGCGGTGGGCGAGAAATACTGGCCGGTCTATTTCGAGACGCTGCGCGAGCGGCTCAAGCCTGGCAAGAACGCGACCTTGCAGATCATCACGGTGCAGGACAGCCGTTGGGAAATCTACAAGCGTGGTGTCGATTTCATCCAGAAATACATCTTTCCGGGCGGCATGCTGCCCAGCCCCGGCGTGCTGCGGACCGAGATCGAACGGGCGGGTCTGAGCGTGGCGCGCCACATCGAATTCGGCGAAAGCTACAACCTGACGCTGCGCCGCTGGCACGAGACCTTCAACGCCAAATGGGACCGGGTCGCCGCGATGGGCTTTGACGACCGGTTCCGGCGGATGTGGAACTTTTACCTCACCTCTTGCGCGGGGACGTTCCATAGCGGTATCTGCGATGTGACGCAGATCACGGTGACGCGGGCGCGCTGAGGCCGCCGGCGCACCCGACAAGAGGGGGAGAGCCGGGGTATGCCGACCGCAGGACGTCTTGCCGCTGCCGTGCTCTTTGCCGCTCTGGGCTGGTATGTGTCGCAACTCATCATGGCGCAGATGGACGAGGGCACGCAGCCGGTCTGGTATGCCGAGATCAACGCGTTGATCGGGGTGGCGATGGGCTGGACCGTGGCAGGCAGCCGCGCAAGGGGGCCATGGATGGCGGCGGTCAGTTATGGGCTGACCGCGACCATCGCGATGGTGTTCTGGATCATCTTCCTGCATTCCTTTGTGCAGATGATCAAGAATTCGATGCGCGGCAGCTATGGGTCGAACCCGTCGAACGCGCTGGTCGATGTGTTCCGGCTGATGATGGATACCGGTGCGCTGATGTCCACCTCGGTCATCATCACGACGCTGCTGGGGGGTGGCATCCTGGCCGGACTGGTGACCGAATATGTTGCGCGGCGCAACAACTAGAGGGCTGGCGCGACTGCTATGACGGGGATTTTCCTGTATGGGACGCTGTTGCATGTCCCCTTGTTCCACTGCGTGGCCGGGCCGTGTGATGGCACGGCGCGGATGCAGCCATCGACCCTTGCGCGGCACCGGGTTGTCTGCGCGGCGGGGGCAGCGCTGCCCACTCTGGCGGAGGACGCACACAGCGATGTCACCGGCCTGTTGTGGACTGGCCTGAGCGCGGCGCAACGCGACCGGATCGACAGCTATGAACTGCCGTTCGGCTATGTCCGTCGCCTTGTCGAGGTCGTCACGCAGGATGGCGGCGTCGTGCCGGCTGCGGTCTATGTTCACCCGGATGGGGTGCAGGGCGGCGGCGCGGATTGGTCGCTCGGGCGGTGGCTGGCGCAGGACGGTGAGGTCGCGCTCAACGTCGCGCGCGAGATTGCGGCGCATGAGCCACCGCTGGCCGGGGAAGAGCTGGCGCGGCAATGGAAGATGATCACCGGCCGCGCCCATGCGGTGCAGCGCGCCGGCGGGCAGGCCGCGCCAGCCACCGTCCGGCATGCGGCGGCGCCAGAGGACCACGACATTCGCCCGTTGCGGCCTTTGGCGGGCGGGTTCTTCAAGCTGGCCGCGATGGAGATGTCGCACCGCCGTTTTGACGGGACACGGGCGCAGGGGCTGCCGCGCGAGGTGCTTGTGGGGGCGGATGCGGCGCTGGTGCTGCCCTATGATCCGGTGCGTGACCGGGTTCTGCTGGTCGAACAGTTCCGCGCCGGGCCGGCGCGGCGGGGCGATCGGAACCCCTGGTGCCTGGAGCCGGTCGCCGGCATGATCGACGCGGGCGAGACGCCCGAGCAGGCCGCGCTGCGCGAGACCGTCGAAGAGGCCGGGCTGACGCTCGACCGGCTGGAGCCGATTTTCAGCTTCTATGCGTCGCCGGGGTCGAGCACGGACCATTTCTATTGCTTCCTCGGGCTCGTGGATCTGCCCGATGACCATGCGCGGTTCGGCGGTCTCGCAGACGAAGCAGAGGACCTCGCGCTGCATGTCCTGCCGCTGCATCGGGCGATGGGGCTGGTCGAGACAGGCGAGGTCAATGCCGGGCCGCTGATCGCCATGCTGCTGTGGCTGATGCGCGAAAGGCATCGGTTTATCGGCTGACGGCGGGCCAAGCTGCACGCGCCTTCGGCTTGAGTTCGGCCGCTGGCCGCCCTACACAGGCCGAGGAAACCGCCCGCGCATCCTGCGCGCCTCATGAAAGGCTGCCGTCCATGCCCATCAAGCCCGACCTCGCCGCTGCTGTCGGCAATACGCCGCTGATCCGCCTGCGCGCGGCCTCCGAGGCGACGGGCTGCGAGATCCTGGGCAAGGCCGAGTTCATGAACCCCGGCCAGTCAGTCAAGGACCGGGCCGCGCTCTTTATCATCCGCGACGCCATCGCGCGCGGCGCGCTCAAGCCCGGCGGCACCATTGTTGAGGGCACGGCGGGCAACACGGGCATCGGGCTGGCGCTGGTCGGCGCGTCGATGGGGTTTCGGACCGTGATCGTGATCCCCGAGACGCAGAGCCAGGAGAAAAAGGACATGCTGCGGCTGGCCGGGGCAGAGCTGGTGCAGGTCCCTGCGGTGCCCTACCGCAACATGAACAATTACATCCGCTATTCGGGCCGTCTGGCCGAGCAATTGGCGCGCACTGACCCCAATGGCGTCATCTGGGCCAACCAGTTCGACAATGTCGCCAACCGGCAGGCGCATATCGAGACGACGGGGCCCGAGGTCTGGGCGCAGACCGGCGGCAAGGTCGATGGCTTTGTCTGCGCCGTAGGCTCTGGCGGGACGCTGGCGGGCGTGGCGATGGCGCTGCAACCCAAGGGGGTCAAGATCGGCCTGGCCGATCCCGATGGCGCGGCGCTGCATGCCTTCTACACCACGGGCACGCTGAAATCCTCGGGCGACAGCATCACCGAAGGCATCGGGCAGGGGCGCATCACCGCCAACCTCGAAGGGTTGACGCCCGATTTCAGCTACAACATCCCCGATGCCGAGGCGCTGCCGATCGTGTTCGACCTGCTCGCGCAGGAGGGGCTGTGTCTGGGCGGGTCATCGGGCATCAACGTCGCCGGTGCGATCCGCATGGCGCGCGAGATGGGGCCGGGGCATACCATCGTGACCATCCTGTGCGACTATGGCACGCGCTACCAGTCCAAGCTGTTCAACCCGGCCTTTCTGCGTGACAAGGGGCTGCCGGTGCCGGGATGGCTCGACCGGGGGCCGTCGTCCATCCCCGGCGTGTTCGAAGACGCATGAGGGCTTGCGCGGCCCGGATGCGCGCGGCGCTCTGCCTTGCGCTGCTTGTGCTGGCATTGCCGCTGCATGCGCAGGAGGGCGAGGTGCCCCCGCAGCCCGCCGCCGAGGCGGCAGAACCGGCCGCGGCCGCGCCCCAGGCAATCGAGGAAACGGCAATGCTCCGGGCGGCCGACTATGCCGACTGGCTGCGCACCGCTGCGCGGATCGAGACGATTTCCGAGACGGGGCGCGGATCGGGCTTTGCGCTGGAGCGCCTGCGCGCCGATGTGGTGATCTGGCGCGACCGGTTCCTGGCCGCGCAGGAGGTCAATGCCGCGCGCATCGCAACGGTCGAATTGCAGATCGCCGCGCTCGGCGCGGCACCCGCAGATGATGCCACCGCCGAAAACACCGCGATTGCCAACCGGCGTTCGGCGCTGCGCGCGCAACTCGCCCGGTTGCAGGCGCCGGTGGCGCTGGCGCGCGAGGCGCATGCGCATTCCAACGGGCTGATCGGCGAGATCGACAGCCTGATTCGCGCCCGCCAGACGCAGGTGCTGATGACGCGGGGCGTCTCGCCTCTTGACCCGCGGCAATGGCCCGGCGTGGCCGACGTTCTGAGCGCGCGCATGCAGGGCATCTGGAAAGAGGTCTCGACTACGGTGCGCAGCCCGGCGCGGATTGCACGCCTTGTTGCGGTCTGGCCCGGCGTTGCCTTTTCATTGCTCGTGGCGCTGGTGCTGCTCGCGCGCGGACCCGCCTGGGTGAACCGGGCGCGCAGTCATGTCGCTGCGCGCAACCTGCGCGGGCGCGGGCTTTGGGATTTCCTGATTTCTCTGGCGAGCATCGCCTTGCCTTATGGCGGCATCGTCGCGCTGAGTTCCGGCCTGTCGGGGAGCGAGCTTTTCGGGTTTCGCGCGCAATCCCTGATTGCCACGCTGCCCGAGGCGGGGGGCTATGTCATCCTGGCGCATTGGCTGGCGGGCCACCTGATGCAGCCTGACGGCGCGGGCCTGCCATCCTTTGACATGGCGGCACAGCCGCGGGCCCGGGCGCGGCGGACGGCGGTGTGGCTGGGCTGGGTGCTGGGCGCAGGGGTGCTGTTGCGTGCGTTTCTGGCGACGGGCGAAACGCCATCGGCGATTGCGGCGGTGGTGTTTTTGCCGGTGCAGATCGCGATTTCGGTCCTGCTCTACCGTCTGGGGCGCAGCATGATCGGTCCGAAAGCCGTGGCCGGCTCTGAGGGTACGCAGGTCGGGCGCGGTGCTGCGACCCTTGTCGGGCGCGCGGCGATCCTGGTGGCTGTGGCCGGGCCCGTCCTGTCGATGGCGGGCTATGGCACGGCGGCCGAGGCGCTGATCTATCCCTTTGTCATGACCCTTGCCCTGATCGGTCTGGTCATCCTGTTGCAGCGGCTGGTATTCGACATCTACACCCTGCTCGTGCGGTCCGAAGAGGCGGCGCGCGATGCGCTGACGCCGCTGCTGATCGGATTTGTGCTGGCCATGCTGGCTGTGCCGGTGCTGGCGCTGATCTGGGGTGCGCGGATCGAGGACCTGTGGGAGGTCTGGACCCGGTTTCGCGAAGGCTATGCGATCGGCGACAGCCGCATTTCGCCCACTGATTTCGTGATGTTCATCGTGATCTTTGTCATCGGCTACATGCTGACGCGGCTGGTGCAGCGCACGCTGCGCGGCACCGTCCTGCCAAAGACGCGGATCGACATCGGCGGGCAGAATGCCATCGTGTCGGGCGTGGGCTATGTGGGGATCTTCGTTGCCGCGATCACGGCCATCACCAGCGCCGGCATCGACCTGTCGAACCTTGCCATCGTCGCGGGCGCGCTGTCGGTCGGGATCGGCTTTGGCCTGCAGAATATCGTGTCGAACTTTGTCTCGGGCATCATCCTGCTGATCGAGCGGCCGATCAGCGAAGGCGACTGGATCGAGGTCGGCGGCAAGATGGGCTATGTCCGCGACATCTCGGTCCGTTCGACCCGGATCGAGACATTCGACCGCACCGATGTGATCGTGCCCAATGCCGACCTGGTGTCGGGGCAGGTGATCAACTGGACGCGCGGCAATTCGGTCGGCCGGGTGATCGTGCCGGTCGGCGTGGCCTATGGCACCGACAGCGAAAAGGTCACGGCGATCCTGCGCGAGATTGCCGAGGCCAACCCGATGGTGCTGCTGACGCCGCCGCCGACGATCGTGTTTCAGGGGTTTGGCGCGGATTCGCTCGACTTCGAGATCCGCGCCATCGTGCGCGACGTCAATTTCGGCCTGACCGTGCGCACCGAGATGAACCATGCCATCGTGAAACGCTTTGCGGCCGAGGGGATCGAGATCCCCTTTCCGCAGCGCGATGTCTGGCTGCGCAATCCCGAGACCTTGCGCCCGCCCGCAGCGCACCCGGCGCCCACCGCACAACCCGAGACGGACAAGCCCGCATGACCGACCTTCTTTACCGCGACGACGCCTATCTGCGGGACGCGCCGGCCCGTGTGACCGCGCTGACCGACGAGGGCGGCATCGTTCTGGACCGCAGCATTTTCTACCCGACGGGGGGCGGACAGCCGGGCGACAGTGGGCGGCTGGTCTGGGGCGACAGGATGATCGCGATTGCCACCACGATCCGCACCCGCGAGGGTGCGCTGGCGCTGGTCCCGGCCGAACCGTCGGCCCTGCCGGCGCCCGGCACGGAGGTGATGCAGCACCTCGACTGGGACCGCCGGCATCGCCACATGCGGGTGCACACGGCATTGCACCTCTTGTCGGTGGTGGTGCCGCTGCCGGTCACGGGCGGGGCGATCGCGGCGGACAAGGGGCGGCTCGATTTCGACATGCCCGAGGCGCCGGACGATGTGCAGGCGATTGCCGATGCGGTCAACGCGCTGATCGCGCGCGATCTGGTGGTCAGCGAGGAATGGATCACCGAGGCCGCGCTCGACGCCAATCCGGCGCTGGTCAAGACGCTTTCGGTGCAGCCGCCGCGCGGGGCCGGGCGGATCAGGCTGGTCCGCATCGCCGACGCGGCCGCGACGGTCGATCTGCAACCCTGCGGTGGCACCCATGTGGCGCGGACCGGCGAGATCGGGCAGGTGACGATCGGCCGCATCGAGAAGAAGGGCAAGATCAACCGCCGCGTGACGCTGTTCTTGACCTGAGGGGCGGTGGTTTCTACCGTCGGCACATCTTTGGTCGTGATGGAAACCCGATTGTGCCTGTGTCTTTGCGTCTCGTCCTGCCGTTCATGCTCCTGCCGTTCATGCTCCTGTCGGCCTCGCCGGTGGCGGCTGTCACATTCCAGGACTGCACCAAGGTGCAGATGGATTACATCGCGGGGGCGGTCAAAAGCGCGCAAAAGCTGTCGCTGCGCGCGGCGGCCGCGGTGGGCGACAGCGAAGATTACGCCCGCTGGTTCGGCACCTATTCGCGCGGCAATGCAGAGCGGGTGCGGCGGACGTTGAAGTCGATCGACCATGCGCTCGGCTCGGACCAGATGCGCGCGGTCTGTGCGCGGACCGGATATAGCGGCTGCGACTACGGCACCTATGCAAATGTAATCCCCGACCGCCCCTACAACATCAACCTGTGCGAGGCGTTTTTCAGGATGCCGACGCTGATGTCGATGGTACCCGGCAGCGAAGAGCACCAGTCGGGCACCCGCGAGGGCACGCTGATCCACGAGATGAGCCATTTCTCTGTGGTGGGCGCCACAAATGACGAATGCTATACGCGCGATGTCTGCACGGACATGGCCGCAGGCGACCCGCGCCGGGCGATCATCAACGCCGACAGCTATCAATACTTTGCCGAGGATACGGTGCGCTACCTTGCGCCTGTGGTGAAATAGCCGGTCAGGTCTTGGGCTCGGGCAGGCCCTCGCGCGAGAGCAGGATCGCGACGGGGCGCAGCGCGGGCACTTCGGAGCAGACAATCATCAGGGCGACCATGATCGGCACCGACAGGAACATGCCGGGGATGCCCCAGACCGCGCCCCAGAAGGCGAGCGAGATGATGATGCCGAAGGAGGACAGCCGCAGCGCGCGGCCCATCAGCATCGGGTCGATCACGCTGCCGTTGACGAACTGGATCGCGCCGATGATCAGGAATACCGCCAGTGTGGTACTGCTGTCGCCAAGCTGCACATGGGCCACCAGCGCGACCAGCCCGGTTGCCACGATCGAGCCGACGTTGGGGATGTAGTTGAGAATGAAGGTGAGCACCCCCAGCGCGATGGCGAGGTCGAGGCCAAAGAGCACCGCCACCACATAAACCATCGCGCCGGTCACGACGCTGACGAGCGTCTTGACCAGCAGGTAATGGTTCACCCGCCGGATGATCGAGCCCACGATCTTGCCCACGCGGTCCGCCTGCACCTCGTCACCGAAGAAATTGACCAGCTTGGTCGAAAACCAGACGCGTTCGGCAAAGAGAAAGCCGACAAAGAGGATGATGAGCACGGTGCCCGACATCAGGTTGCCGGCCTGACCGGCTAGCGTGCTGAGGTAGGACGACACCTCGACCCGGCGGATCGAAGCAAAGACCGCCGTCTCGATATCCTCGCCCAGAAAGGAAAACAGCGCGGCGATGGCCGATGGCGCGCGCTCGGTATAGCTCAGCGTCGTCACCAGCACGGTGTTGATCTGCGCAAGGATGATCGAGGTGAGCGTGAGCAGGGCCGCCGCGATCAGCGCCAGCGCCGCGACGCTGGCGAGCCAGTTGGGAATGCGCAATGGGCCGATCCGCTGGCGCGCGATGAAATTGATCGCATCGCTGGTGAGCGAGAACAGGACGATCGCAGTGGCCAGCGAGATCAGCAGGAACCGCGCCTGCACCAGCAGGAACAGCACCACCGCAAAGGCGATGATGATGAGCGCGGTTGCCTGCACGCGCGATGGGTCTGCCGGCACATGGACCTGCTGCGACGCATCGTTGCGGTGGAGAGGTTGCTTGTTCATCGGGCGGTGCAGACCATGGCGGCGCGTATCGGGACGCGAGGACAACTGAAGGGATGTGTTTGCAGGACTATGCGACAGCGACCGGCGAGAGGCAAGGAACACCACCCTCGCGACAGGCGAGGAACCGGTCCGGGCCGGTCAGGGATGGGTAAAGCGGATCGACATCTGGCGCAGCTCTTCGCGCGTCTCGGCCGACAATGCGCCGGCCTTGGCTGTTTCGTCATGCAGGGTGGCCACCTGTGCCGCGATGGCTGCGATCTCGGCATCGGTAAACTCGCGGTCGGCCCGCGCGAAACCGGCCACGCTGCGGGTGCCGCCATTTTCGACCGCGCAGGCAAAACCATAGACCAGCCCATGGGGGCGCGCCTTTTCAAGGACACCGACAGGATCATCGAGCATGGACCAGCGGATCGCGCCCGTATTCTCGAACCCCCAGCGCACGATCGGGTCGTGCATGACAAAGCCGGACTGGGAGTAGATGTCGGTCCAGGTCTTGGAATAGGTCTGGAACAGGAAATCGGGACGGGTAAAACGGATGTGAAAGGCGATGGCAAAGCCCGCTGGGCTTTGCGCCTCGAGGGCGATGATGATGTCCCGTATCTTTTCGGCCGGCTCCATGCGGCAGGACCTTTCTGCGTAACAGGTTGCCGGCGATCCTGCTGTGACACTAAGATCGGCAGATCAAGGCAGCGGGTTCGAGTGTAATGCGTTCCCGAAAACAAAAACAGCGCTTTGTCATGGGCGAGGGGCCCGGAGACCAATTCATGGCCAGACTTCTCGGCAAAGACGATCTGGCCATGCTGGCACCCGTTGGTCATTACATTGCCTTGCGCGTCGGTTTTGCCTTTCCGCTCGAAGAGGTGAATGCGCTGCCTCAGGACTGGGTCGAACATTACACGCTGCACCGTTTCATGCTGCATGATCCGGTGATTCGCTGGATCTACACCAATGTCGGGGCAGTCCGCTGGAGCGAGATCACGCTGGACGATCCGCTGGATGTCATGCGCAAGGCCCGCAATTTCGGGCTGAAATTCGGGGCTGCCATATGCGTATTTGACGGAAACCCCGAAGGGCACCGGTCTTTCGGGTCTTTTGCGCGCGCCGACCGCGAGTATGAGGAGAGCGAGATCAGGCTGCTTGTCGCCTATCTGACAAGGCTTCACCGCGCCAAGGCGCCGCCGACCAATTTGACACAGGCCGAATTGCAGGCCCTGCATATGGTCAAGTCCGGCAAACGGCTCAAACAGATCGCGCATGACCTTGGGGTGACGGAAGGGGCGGTAAAACAGCGGCTTAAGAACGCCAAGCTCAAGCTCTCGGCGCAGACCAGCGCGCAGGCGGCCGCGCTGGCGAGCGAATACGGGTTGATCTGAAACAGACGGATCTTTGTCAATCTACAACCCCAAGTAGAAACACGGTTGTCGCTGCAATCATGGCGCCAGTTTTCTTGTGTCTGCCCTGTTAACAAGGCGGTTGAACGCTGGCTAAATGGACTCTCCAATAAGGAGAGCACTCATGGAAAACGTAACCTTCGGCCTGACCCGGCTCCACCGCCATGGCAGCGCCTATTTCGACTATCTCGCCCTGCGCAAACGCTTCTTTGTCGATACGCTGGGCTGGCAGATCCCGCATGACGACACGGTCGAAATGGACCAGTACGACAACCCGCAGGCGCGCTATTCGCTCGTGCTGCGGGACGGTCAGGTGATTGCGGGCGCCCGCGCCATGCCCACGACCGCGACATGGGGCGAACATACCTACATGCTGCGCGACGCGATGGTGGGCAAGCTGTCCACGATCCCGCAGGACGTGATCGCAACCGAAATCACCTCGCCCCGGGTGTGGGAATGCACGCGGCTTGTGATCGCGCCCGACATCACCGCGATGGCGGACCGCATCCAGTGCCTCAACCTGATCGTGGACGGGCTGGTGGATATGGCCGAGGCTGCGGGAGCGGACCAGCTCATCTCGCTGTCGAACCTGTGGCTCTTGCGCGCGCTGCGCCAGTTGGGCTATGCGGCGGACCTTCTGGGCAAGCCCTATGTCAACGCAGATGACGGGCACAAATACGCGGTCATGGCGATCCCGACCGAACGCAGCCTGCCGGTCGTTCCGCGCGACCTGCCACGTGCCACCCATCTGCCACAGAATATGCCGCTGCATGCCCCGGTTCGTTCGCCCGTTCGTTCGCCGGTCCGTTCGCCGGTCTGAATGCACCGCTGACCTGTCCGGCACCGGGGGGTGGCCGGAGCAGGTTCGCGCGCCGTCATGCACCCAAAACGCGTGGTGATCGCGTCACGCGCCAAACACGCGGGCAAAGATCGTATCGACATGCTTGGTGTGGTAGCCGATGTCGAACTTGTCCTCGATCGCGTCCGGGCCGAGCGCCGCCGTCACCTCGGGGTCGGCCAGAAGCTCGGTCTTGAAATCCGCACCCTGTTCCCAGACCTTCATCGCGTTGCGCTGCACGAGGCGGTAGGCATCCTCGCGGCTGACACCCGCCTGCGTGAGCGCCAGAAGCACCCGTTGCGACATCACGAGGCCGCGAAACTTGTTCATGTTGGCCAGCATGTTGTCGGGATAGATCACCAGCTTTTCGACCAGCCCGGCCAGCCTGTGCAGCGCGAAATCGAGCGTGATCGTGGTATCGGGCCCGATCGCGCGCTCGACCGAGGAATGCGAGATGTCCCGCTCGTGCCAGAGCGCCACATTCTCGAGCGCGGGCGTCACGCCCATCCGCACCAGCCGCGCAAGCCCGGTGAGGTTTTCCGACAGGACCGGGTTACGCTTGTGCGGCATGGCGCTGCTACCCTTCTGGCCGGGGGAAAAGAACTCCTCGGCCTCGAGCACCTCGGTGCGCTGCATGTGGCGGATCTCGATGGCGATATTCTCGATGCTGCTGGCGATGACGCCCAGCGTGGCGAAATACATCGCATGACGGTCGCGGGGGATCACCTGCGTGCTGATCGGCTCGGGCGTGAGGCCCAGCATCGCGCAGACATGCGCCTCGACCGCCGGGTCGATATTGGCAAAGGTGCCGACCGCGCCGGAAATGGCGCCCGTGGCCACCTCGGCCCGCGCCGCCACCAGCCGCGCGCGCGCGCGCGCCATCTCGGCGTAAAAGCGGGCAAAGGTGAGCCCCATCGTCGTGGGTTCGGCATGGATGCCATGGCTGCGCCCGATGCGAACGGTGTCCTTGTGCTCATGCGCGCGGGCCCTGAGCGCGGCCAGCACCCGGTCGAGCCCGGCAAGCAAGAGGTCCGTCGCGCGCACCAGTTGCAGGTTGAACGTTGTGTCGAGCACATCGGAACTGGTCATGCCCTGATGGACAAACCGCGCCTGATCGGCCCCGACATGTTCGGCCAGATGGGTGAGAAAGGCGATCACGTCATGCTTCGTCACGGCCTCGATGGCGTCGATCCGCGCCACGTCGAATTCCACATCGCGCGCTTTCCAGACGGCCGCGGCATGTTCGGCGGGGATCACACCCAGCGCCGCCTGCGCGTCGCAGGCATGGGCTTCGATCTCGAACCAGATGCGGAACTTGGTCTCGGGCGCCCAGATGGCCACCATCTCGGGGCGGGAATAACGCGGGATCATGGGCGGACCTTTCGGGTTGGGGTGGCATGGCGGCTGTCATAGGATGGTGCGCGCGGCGTCACAAGGTTGTGGCGCGGGCGCAGGGGGGCAAAAGCGTGCTGGAGCGGGCTGATTTTCTGGGCGACTGGACGATCTCGCGCGAGATCCTTGATCGGCGCGCCGGGCAGACCGGTCAGTTTGGCGGGATGGCACGGTTCCTGGCCGAGGGGGCCGCGGCGCTGCGCTATGCCGAAGAGGGGCAGATGCGGATGGGCGACGGGCCGGTTCTGCTGGCGCGGCGCGGATACCTGTGGCGGTTCGCGGCAGGGCGGGTGGCCGTCTGCTTCGAGGACGGGCGCGATTTCCACAGTTTCGTGGCCGGCGTCAGCGGCGCGGGGACAGATCACCCCTGCGGCGCGGATCTCTACCGCGTGACCTATGATTTCGCGCATTGGCCGCTCTGGTCGGCCCGCTGGGAGGTGCGCGGCCCGCGCAAGGATTATGCGATGCTGTCACAATACCGGCGCTGTTAGCGCAAGCCGGACGCCTGCCGGCTTGCGCGATGCGACTGGCTGAGGCAAACAGGCGGTCACAGACGCATCAGACAGGAGACGGCGCCCATGGCCCTTACAATGAACGACAAGGTTCTGACCGAAGCCTTCGGCCCGACCCAGGGCACCGCCCGGCTGGCCAAACAGGCCGCGCTGGTGGTGGCGGGCATCGCGGTGCTGGCCGTCGCGGCCAAGGTGTCGGTCCCGATGTGGCCCTCGCCGGTGCCGATCACGCTGGGGACATTCGCGGTGCTGACCATCGGCGCGTCCTACGGCCCGCGCCTCGGGCTGATCACCATTCTGGGCTATATGCTGATCGGCGCGCTGGGCTATGATGTCTTTCAAGGCTCCTCGGCTGATCGCAACGGACTGGCCTACATGATGGGCGGCACGGGTGGCTATCTTGTGGGCTATACGCTCGCGGTCGCGGCTCTGGGCGCACTAGCGCGGCGCGGCTGGGACAGGTCTGTGCCGCTGATGGCGCTGGCGCTGCTGATCGGGAATGTCATCATCTATCTGCCCGGCATGGCCTGGCTCTATCACCTCGTCGATGCAGGCCTGTTCGACGCCAGCCGCTTTGCCACCGTCTGGGAGCAGACACTGGCCTGGGGCCTCACCCCCTATCTGATCGGCGACGCGATAAAGCTCGCGCTGGCCGCGCTGCTGATCCCCGCAGTGTGGAAGCTGATCGGCGCGGCCCGCGCCTGAGCCCGAAGGACACTCAAACCACGGGCGTGGCCGCTGGCTGCGCCCGTTGTCGTTTGCAGACCGCCACAGGCTTCTCTGTGCCCCAAATACTCATCCTTCCGCATCACCCATCAGCGCCGCGTCAAAGGGATAGCGCGTCAGGGTCTCGTGGCCATCCGCGGTGATGAGCACCTGATCCTCGAGCTTGATCGAGAAATCGCCGCCCTCCGGGCTCACCAGCGCCTCCACACACAACACCATGCCGGGTTCCAGCAGCAGGTCAAAGGCGCCTTCGACCCAGCCATCGGGGTAGGGCACAAAGGGCCATTCGTCGCATAGCCCCACGCCATGCATCCGGCAGGAGTATTTCTGCCGCTGGTATTGCGGCGCGAGGGTATGGCCGCCAAAGGTCAGCTCGCGGATGCTGATGCCGGGGCGCAGCATCGCCATGTCGGTGGCGATATGCTCGCGCGCATGGCGCATCGCGGCGATCATGTCGAGGCGCGGCGGGCGGGGGCCGATCCACCATGTCCGGCTGATGTCGATGCAGATGCCGTAGCAGCCGATCAGGTCGGTATCGAAGGCCAGGATCTCGTTCTCGCCGATGATGCGCGGCCCGGATTCCTGAAACCACGGGTTGGTGCGCGGGCCGGAGGCGAGCAGCCGCGTCTCGATCCATTCGCCGCCACGGCGGATATTGCCGGCGTGCAGCTCGGCCCAGACATCATCTTCGGACACAGTGCCGCGCGGGATTTCCTGGCGGGCAAAGCGCTCCATTTCCACGATCGCGGCCTCGCAGGCGTGGTGGGCGGCGCGCATCGCGGTGATCTCGTCGGGGCCCTTGATTGCGCGGGCGCGCTCGGTGACCTCTTCGCCCTCCATGACGGCAAATCCCGTCCGCTCCAGCGCGCGCAGGCCGTTGATCATGATCTTGTCCACCGCAAGGCGCCGGTTCGTGCCGGCATGGGCGCGCATCACCTCGTCCACCTGCGCGGCAAAGGATGTCGCATCCTCGGCGACGCGGTCGCCGCAGACATTGTAGAAGAACGAGGCGCCGCTGCGCCGTTCCGTCACCAGCGGGTTGAAATCCGCGAGAAACGGCGCCTGCTTGTAATCCCACAGCACCATATGCCCGTCGGCGCAGACAAGGCAGGCGCGAAACGGGTTATGGCTGTTCCACAGCTGCATGTTGGTGCTGTCGGTCGCGTAGCGGATGTTGAGCGGGTCGAACATCAGCACGCCGCCATAGTCGCGCGCGACCAGCGCCTGCACCAGCCGCGCGTGGCGATAGGTGCGCATCGCGGCCAGGTCGGGCAGGGCGAGCCCCGCCGCCGCCCATTCGGCAAAGGCCAATTGCGTCGGCCCGATCTCGACCCGGTCATTGTCATTGGGGGTGCCGTCGCCGAGGGTTGCGCCGCGCGTCGGGTCGATCTTGCGGATATGGGCGTAGGCTGGTCGGTCCATCGCGGCCTCCTGCGGATTGTGCGATGGTCGGGGAGGGGGGCGCGACTGTCCTGCCGGGATGCGACATTTTCCGGTTAAGTTCGGTCGCCGGGCGCGCTAGACCAAGCCTCATGGATGATGATGTGATCCTGCAGCGGGAGATCCCCGAGGACCAGCGCGCACAGGCGATGGCGCGGCTGCCGGCGATGCAGCCGGTGCGGCCCGGCGCGTGGTTGCAGGTCGATGAGGCCTATGCCCCGCAGCTCGCGCTCAAGGCGCGGTTGCTGGCGACCCGGCCGGGCGACGTGCTCGCGGTGCTGCCGGGGGCCGAGGCGGCCGCGGACGAATTGCTCGATGTCGTGCTGGCAGAGGTTGCGGAAATCGCGGGTTTTGAGGTCGGCGCGCAAGCGGTCGCGCGGCCGGATGGCGTGACGGTTGCCCTTGACCGCAGCGCGCCCCTCGTCACCCTGTCGCGACTGGTGCAGGAGGATCTGTGCATCCTGCACAAACAGGGGTCCGAGCATGTGCTGACCGCTGCACTCCTGTGCTTTCCCGCCGCCTGGACGCTGGCCGAAAAGATCGGCCGCCCGCTGGGGCGCATCCATACCCCGGTGCCGCGCTATGATGCGGATGTCGCGGCGCGGGTGCAGCGGATGTTCGACATGGTGGGCGGGGGAAGGGTGCTGTGGCGGGCCAATCTGCTGCGCTATGACGACCCCGCGCTCTTTCAGCCGCATACCGAGGCCGCGCCGCGCGCTGTCGGGCATGAGGGATCGCCCTATGAGCGCAGCGAGCGGCAGACGATCCTGCGGCTGCCGCAGACGGGGGCGGTGATTTTCTCGATCCACACAAAAATGATACGCCGGCGCGACGCAACCGTGCCAGACGCGCGCTAAAGTCGTGGCGTCCCATCCCGCGCAGGCGGTGCGGGCCATGGCAGCGGCGCCATTCAGGCGCCGGCGGCGAGCCAGACGCTGGTCGATTTCCCTAGCGGCGTGTTCGCGCGCTGAGGACGGTCTGCGCAACGGGGTCAGGCCTGTTGCGCACGGTCTGCCAGCGGGTGGTGGCGCGGCAGGTTGCGCAGCTTGCAGACCGCCGATCTTGCCCCGGCGCGCAGGGTCATGATGACCTCGGTCGCGCTGGGCTTGCGCGGCGCGGCGGGTTGGCTTTGGCCGGTGGCGAGTGTGGCGCCGAGCCGTGCCATGACGTCATCGTCAGAGGTAGCGATGACATCGGTCATCTGGTCGATCAGATCGGTGGTCACGACAGCGGGAAGCACGTGCCAGACCATGCGCGTGATCGGGTGTTTGCGCGCCAGGCGTGTCGTGATCGTCTTGCAGATCGCGTCGTGGCGAAGGGTGGTCAGGCTGCGGCCTGATCCGGGCCCGTCACCGACGGCGACGGTCAGGCAGGTCTGTTCGGCGCGCCGCAGGCCGGATGCGATGGCCAGCGTGATGCGCAGCGGGCCAAAGTCGAGCATGGCCACATCGTCATGATCCCAGGTCAGTTCCGGCAGCAACCCCTGGCTGAACGCGCGAGCGAGGGCTGCGACCTCGGACGTGAAGTCGAGGTCGGGCGCGTCTGCGAAAAAGAGCTGCGCGAGGGTGCTGGTCGGTTCACTGGTCATCACATGTCTCCGTTCTGGGCATGAACCGACTGTGATCAGGCATTATGACGCCATTTGGGGGGTATTGTGGAATGTGCGTGGCCAATCACGGGAACCGGCCTTGTTTCTGCCTTGATTACAATCGGGCCAGTTCGCACCGACTGTTTCCAGAGCGCTGACGTCATGCGGCGCCTGCCCGCAGGTGAGCCAGTGCAGCGCGGGCCGCGCCGGCTGGCTGCGTCAGGTGGCTGCGTCAGGTGGCTGTGCCAGACAAAAGGGGCGCCCCGAAGGACGCCCCGCCTGTGGTCTGGTCTGCCGAAACGGCTTAGCAGGAATAGTACATCTTGTACTCGACCGGGTGCGGCGTGTGCTCGAAGGCATAGACCTCTTCCCACTTGAGCGCGATGTAACCCTCGAGCTGGTCCTTGGTGAACACGTCGCCTGCGAGCAGGAAATCGTGGTCTTTTTCCAGCTCTTCCAGCGCCTCGCGCAGCGAGCCGCAGACCGTGGGGATCTGCGCCAGTTCTTCGGGCGGCAGATCGTAGAGGTCCTTGTCCGACGCGGGGCCCGGGTCCATCTTGTTCTTGATCCCGTCGAGGCCGGCCATCAGCAGGGCGGCAAAGGCCAGATAGGGGTTGGCCGAGGGATCGGGAAAGCGCGCTTCGACGCGCTTGGCCTTGGGGCTTTCCGACCACGGAATGCGGATGCAGCCAGACCGGTTGCGCGCGGAATAGGCGCGCAGGACGGGGGCTTCGAAGCCCGGGATCAGGCGCTTGTAGCTGTTGGTGCTGGGGTTGGTGATCGCGTTCAGCGCCTTGGCATGTTTCAGGATGCCGCCGATGAAATAGAGAGCCTCCTGGCTGAGGTCGGCGTATTTGTCACCGGCAAAAAGCGGCTTGCCGTCCTTCCAGATCGACATGTTGACATGCATGCCCGATCCGTTGTCGCCATAGATCGGCTTGGGCATGAAGGTCGCGGTCTTGCCATAGGCCTGGGCCACGTTGTGGATGACGTATTTGTATTTCTGGATCTCGTCGGCCTGCTTGGTCAGCGTGCCGAAGATCAGGCCAAGCTCGTGCTGGGTCGAGGCGACCTCGTGGTGGTGCTTGTCCACCTTCATGCCCATGCGCTTCATCGTCGAAAGCATCTCGGAGCGCATGTCCTGCGCGTCGTCGATCGGGTTGACGGGGAAATAGCCGCCCTTGACACCCGGCCGGTGGCCGGTGTTGCCGCTTTCGTATTCGGTGTCGGTATTCCAGGCGGCATCGACGCCATCGACCTGATAGGACACCTTGTTCATCGTGACCGAATAGCGCACGTCATCAAAGATGAAGAATTCGGCCTCGGGGCCCATATAGGCGGTGTCGCCGATACCGGACGCCTTGAGATAGGCCTCGGCCTTGACGGCGGTGCCGCGCGGGTCGCGGTCATAGGCCTCGCCGGTGTCGGGCTCGACCACGTTGCAATGGATGCAGAGCGTCTTTTCGGCATAGAACGGGTCGAGATAGGCGCTGGCGGCGTCGGGCATCAGTTTCATGTCGGACTGGTCGATCGACTTCCAGCCGGCGATGGACGAGCCATCGAACATGAAGCCTTCTTCGAGAAAGTCCTCATCGACCAGATCGGCTATGACAGTCACATGCTGCAATTTGCCACGCGGGTCGGTAAAGCGGATGTCGACGTATTCGACATCTTCGTCCTTGATGGTCTTGAGAACATCAGCGTTGTTCATCTGCGTTGTTTCCCCTTGGAGTAGGCGTAAAACTGGAAAAGCGTCAGAGGGCGTCGTCGCCCGTCTCGCCGGTGCGGATACGGATCGCCTGTTCGACGGGCGACACAAAGATCTTGCCGTCGCCGATCTTGTCGGTCTTGGCCGCGGCAATGATGGCGGCGATGGCGCCATCGACCTGATCGTCGGACAGGACGACCTCGATCTTTACTTTGGGCAGGAAATCAACGACATACTCGGCACCACGGTAAAGCTCCGTATGGCCCTTCTGGCGGCCGAACCCCTTGACCTCGACAACCGAGAGCCCCTGGACGCCCACTTCCTGAAGCGCTTCCTTGACCTCGTCGAGCTTGAACGGCTTGATGATCGCCTCGATCTTCTTCATGGCCAGCGACTCCCTTGCTTTCCTGATAAAGGGCGTGAGACCATTTCTGAGGGGTCTCCACAATTGACGTGACCTGCCTTTGACATGCAGGCGGAGACAAATCCAGAGCATGCGGTGAGGATTTGTGCGGATTGCCCAATAAATGTGCGATCCGGTAACGCGGGGGAGCGACCGATGACCGAACTGCTCAGCGCTGCCCAAATGCGCAGCATCGAAGAGGCGGAAATCGCCGCAGGGCGGGTGACCGGGCGTGACCTGATGGAGCGCGCGGGGCGTGGCGTGGTCGATGCGGTCTTTGCCCAATGGCCGGAACTGGCGGCGGGGCCGTTTCGTGCCGTCGTGCTTTGCGGGCCGGGCAACAATGGCGGCGACGGGTTCGTCGTGGCGCGGTTGCTCAAGCAATGGGGCTGGGCGGTGGAGGTGTTCCTCTATGGCGATGCTGACCGCCTGACGCCGGATGCAAGGCGGAATTATGAGCGGTGGGTGGGGATGGGGGCGGTGCGCCCCTTTCCGCAGGAACGCCCTGATGCCTGGAGTGCCAGGCTGATCGTCGACGCGATGTTCGGCACCGGACTGACCCGCCCGCTGCCCGACGATATTATGGCAGCGATCCTGGGATGCCTGCCCGAGGGCGATCTGAAGGAGGAGAAAGACCCGCCGCATGTGGTTTGTGTCGATCTGCCCACCGGCCTTTCTGCGGATACCGGCGCGCTCCTTCCGGCCGCGGTCTGCGCTGACCTGACGGTGACCTTTCACGCAATAAAACTGGGGCATGTTCTGGGCCGGGGGCCGGAGTTTTGCGGCAGGCTTGCGCTGGTCGATCTCGGCATCGGTGCGCAGCCTGATCGCGGGCTGGTCGGCCGCTCGCCGGATTCTGTCGTCCGGCTGATCGACAGCGTGCCCCCTCTTGGCAAGCGGGGCGGGGGGCACAAATTTGGCTACGGCCATGCCCTGATCCTCTCCGGTGGTCCCGGCAAGGGCGGGGCCGCGCGCATGGCGGCGCGCGGCGCGTTGCGGATCGGGGCGGGACTGGTCAGTTTGGGCGTGCCGCCCGCCGCGTTGCAGGAGAATGCGGCGCGGCTGGATGCGGTGATGCTGCGGTCAGTGAAGGATGCAGATGCGCTGTCGGCTTGGTTGCACGAGGATGCGCGGATCAATGCGCTCTGTATCGGGCCAAGCTTTGGCACCGGCCCGCGGCATGGCGCATGGGTCGGGGCGGTGCTGGATGCGAGGCGCCCGACTGTGCTGGATGCGGATGCGCTGACGCTGGTGGCGCAGGACGCGGTGCTTTTTGGCAAGCTGCACGAAGGTTGCGTGCTGACCCCGCATGGCGGCGAATTTGCGCGGCTGTTTCCCGATATCGCGGCGCGCCTTGCCGCACCTGCGACGCGCGGGCCGGCCTATTCAAAGGTGGATGCGACACGCGACGCGGCGCGGCGTGCGGGCTGTGTGGTGCTGTTCAAGGGGCCCGATACCGTGATCGCTGACCCGCAGGGGCACTGCGCCGTCAATTCCGCGCATTACGGACGCGCGGCACCCTGGCTTGCGACGGCGGGATCGGGCGATGTCCTGGCCGGGTTCATCACCGGGCTGCTGGCGCGGGGGTCTGACCCGATGAAGGCGGCCGAGACGGCTGCCTGGCTGCATGTGGAATGCGCCCGCAATTTCGGCCCCGGCCTGATCGCCGAAGACATTCCCGAAACGCTGCCCGCTATCCTTCGCGCGCTCGGGGTCACCTGACGGGGTCACCTGACGGGGGGATCCGGCGGGGGGATCTGGCGGGGGGATCATCCGGACCGGTGCGTGGTTTGTCCTTCATTCAGGGTCGGATTGTCCCGCCAGGGATCAAGTAGGGCCTCGCTTTGATGGCTGGCTAGAGACCGGTGCCGATCTCGACCCCGTCGCAATAGATGATGTGGGGCGCGTCGAAGGTGAGGGTGTGGACCCGCATCCGGCAGCGCGGCTGTTGCGCGACGAATTCGCCGTCGATCAGGCGGCTGGCCGGCACCAGAGCGTTGAGGCGGCCGAACAGGGCCATGGCGCGCCAGTCGCGCAGATGAAGCTGTGCATCGGGCAGCACCGTCATGTCGCGGTCGGGACGGGTATGGCCGAGCGAGCCGGCGAGGATGCGGATCGGATTGACCTCGACCTCGGTCACTTCGATGGCGCGCAGGACGGCCACGCCGCTGTCGCGCGTGATGACCCGGTCGCCTGTGACAAGATCCTCGACAGGGATTTCCCCCCGCAGCGTCAGGACCGACGTGCCGCCACACAGACCGCTCAGGGCCGGTGCCACCGCGACCTTTTCCGCGGCGTCGATCGACAGTTGCTGATACATGGCGTTTCTCCCGCGCGGCCTGACTGACCCGCCTCACTATCTCCTCAAATGTGGCAAGAAAAAGTTAGCAAGGGGCCTTTTTCCGGATCATCTTTTTCCCCTCGCATCCCGCCGTCCCCTTTGCTAGAAGCCATCCAACTTTGGGGGCGGGCGGCAGGGACGCCGTCTGTTCCTTTTGCACATGCGGGTGTGGCGGAACTGGTAGACGCACCAGATTTAGGTTCTGGCGCCGCGAGGCGTGGGGGTTCGAGTCCCTTCACCCGCACCAGACTGGATGAAAGAAGGACAACAGATGCAGGTCACCGAGACCCTTAACGACGGCCTCAAGCGCGGCTACTCGATCACCCTGACGGCCAAGGAACTGGACGCCAAGGTGCAGGAAAAACTGCTGGAGGCGCAGCCCGAAATCGCCATGAAGGGCTTTCGCAAGGGCAAGGTGCCGATGGCGCTGCTGCGCAAGCAGTTCGGCCAGCGCCTGATGGGCGAGGCGATGCAGGAGACGATCGACGGCGCGCTCAACAGCCACCTCGAGACCTCCGGTGACCGCCCCGCCGCTCAGCCCGAGGTCAAGATGACCAACCCGGACTGGAAAGAGGGCGATGATGTCGAGGTCAGCGTGGCCTACGAGCGTCTGCCCGAGGTGCCGGCCGTCGATTTTGCGGCAATCAGCCTGACCCGTCTGGTGGTCAAGGCCGAGGACAGTGCCGTGGACGAGGCGCTGGGCAATCTCGCCGGCACCGCCAAGAACTTCGAGGACCGCAAGAAAGGCTCCAAGGCCAAGGACGGTGATCAGGTCGTGATCGACTTTGTCGGCCGCGTCGATGGCGAGGCGTTCGAGGGCGGGACGGCTGAGGATTATCCGCTGGTGCTGGGCTCGAACTCGTTCATTCCCGGTTTCGAGGCGGGTCTGGTCGGTGTGAAGGCCGGCGAGGAAAAGGACGTCGAGGTGACGTTTCCGGACAATTACCAGGCCGAGACGCTGGCCGGCAAGGCCGCGGTATTCACCTGCACGATCAAGGCGGTGAAGGAACCCAAGCCGGCCGAGATCAACGATGATCTGGCCAAGCAGTTCGGTGCCGAGGATCTGGCTGCGCTGAAGGTCCAGATCGCAGAGCGGCTCGAGGCGGAATACAACGGTGCGTCGCGGGCTGTGGCCAAGCGCGCGCTTCTGGATGCGCTGGACAAGTTGGTGGATTTTGACCTTCCGTCGAGCCTGGTGGATGCCGAGGCCGGCCAGATCGCCCATCAGCTGTGGCACGAGGAAAACCCCGAGGTTCATGACCACAACCACGCGTCGGTCGAGACGACGGACGAGCATCGCAAGCTCGCCGTGCGGCGGGTCAAGCTGGGGCTGCTGCTGGCCGATATCGGCCAGAAGGCCGAGATCAAGGTGACGGATGCCGAACTGACGCAGGCGATCCTCAACCAGGCACGCCAGTATCCGGGGCAGGAGCGCCAGTTCTTTGAATTCGTGCAGCAGAATGCGCAGGTGCGCCAGCAGATGCAGGCCCCGATCTTTGAGGACAAGGTCGTGGACCATGTCTTTGCGCTGGCCAATGTGACCGACGTCGAAGCGACGAAAGAGGACTTGCAAAAGGCCGTCGAGGCGCTGGAAGAAGAATAAGCCTTGCCAGGGTTACGGTGAGGGAAAAAGGGTCGCCGGTTGGCGGCCCTTTTGCTTTGGCGCGCAGGGTCTGGCGATCAGTCCGTGGTTTTGGGCCTGGCTCTGCATCACAAGGCGACCTGTCGGATTGTTGCGGAACCGGGCATCTGACTGGAGAGAGGCTGTTTGCCGCAGTGCTGCGTTGTGATGGGTTTCGCGCATGTCGGGCAAGGGCGCAAGCGTGCAAGGCATTGAATTGACGAGACCAGAGGGCGGTTTGGGTTGCCACGATCGGTCTGCCGATTTTTGGCGCCGCCTGCAGAACCGGTCGCACGGGATCAAATCTGGCCTGCGGTCTATGCCTTCTGCCGCCGATCTTTGGCAATCCGGCCCAAGACCCGTCGCCTGGCGCTGTTGACCATTCTGGTGGTGCCACCAGCCGCCGCAGATGAACAAAGGGCCACGCCTTGCGGCGCGGCCCTTTGGCTTGGCGGTTGAGTTCGGATCAGAGGTCTTCACCGTCCTGGGCGGCGCCCATTTCGTCGAAGAGTTCCGCGATTTCGAAATCGGCGGCAGCTTCGGCTTCGGCGGCAAGTTCCTGGATGGATTTGCCGGCGGCCTGAAGCTCTGCCTCTTCGGGCGAGCGGGCGATGTTGAGCTGGATCGTTGCCGAGACTTCGGGGTGCAGCACGACGGTCACGTCATGGATGCCCAGATCCTTGATCGGGGCGGTCAGGACGACCTGGCGCTTGTCCACGCTGAAGCCGTTGGCGGTGGCCGCATCGGCGGCGTCGCGGGTCGTGACGGAGCCGTAGAGCGCGCCGCCGTCAGAGGCGGAGCGAATCAGCACGAAAACCTGACCATCGAGCGTTTCCGCGAGAGCGGCCGCTTCTTTGCGGGTTTCGAGATTGCGGGCTTCGCGTTGCGCCTTTTCGCCTTCGAACTTGGCGATATTGGCAGCATTGGCGCGCAGGGCCTTGCCCTGGGGCAGCAGGAAGTTGCGCGCATAGCCGTCTTTGACTTTGACGACTTCGCCCATCTGGCCAAGCTTGGCCACGCGTTCGAGAAGGATGACTTGCATCTGGTTTGCTCCTTACTTCACGGCGTAGGGCAGCAGGGCGAGGAACCGGGCGCGCTTGATCGCTCGGGCGAGCGCGCGCTGGTTCTTGGCACCGACGGCGGTGATGCGGGACGGGACGATCTTGCCCCGCTCGGAGATGTAGCGTTGCAGCAGGCGCGTGTCCTTGTAGTCGATGGCGGGTGCGCCTTCGCCTTCAAAGGGGTCCGACTTGCGGCGACGGAAAAACGGTTTGGTAGCCATGATGATATGTCCTCAGGTCAGATCAGAAACGACGTTCGGGCCGGGGGCCGTCACGGTCGGGGCGGGGGCCGCGGTCTTCACGCGGGCCGCGATCTTCGCGGGGGCCACGGTCGCCGCGATCAGAGCGTTCGTCACGCTTTTGCATCTGGACCGAGGGGCCTTCCTCATGCGCATCGACCTTGATGGTCAGCACGCGCATCACGTCATCATGCAGGCGCATCAGGCGTTCCATCTCGAGCACGGCCGGCGCGGGTGCGTCGGTGCGCAGGAAGGCGTAGTGGCCCTTGCGGTTCTTGTTGATCTTGTAGGCCATCGTCTTGACGCCCCAGTATTCATTCTCGAGCACCTTGCCGCCGTTGTCGGCGAGCACGGTGGAGAAATGTTCGATCAGGGCTTCGGCCTGCGCGTTGGACAGATCCTGACGCGAGATAAAGACATGCTCGTAAAGCGGCATGTGCACTCCATTCATTTCCGGGCGCATTTCATAGGGAGGGGCATGTGTCCTTCTGCACCCCACCCACGAGAGACTGCGCGGTTCATAAGCCATCGCAGAAGGATGGGGTCTTATACAGAAGGTGCGGCGGCAGGCAAGGGTCAATGCACGGCGTCCCGGCGGCGCCGGTGCGGCAAGATCTGCATCCGGCAGGACGTTTAGCGAAAAACCCGGTCCCGGCCGCAACCTTGCCCTTGTTATGCCCTTATTTGCCGCAAGGCTTAAGGAAAGATGAAACGTCCCTGCATCGAGATGGAGCCTGCATCATGACAGCATTTGTGAACCTCGACGACAGTGTGATGTCCCGCGGGACGTCAGCCGCCAGACCCGGACCGCAGCATTTTGTCGTGGACGAGGCCTATTGGGGCTATGTGGTGCGGCAGGCGGATGAGGATCCGCTCAGCGTGCGGATCCTGATGGGGCTGGCCTGGGGGGCAGGGATCGTGTTCGCGGTCGGGGCGCTGGGGCTTTGGCTGATGCCCCAGAGCGTCATCAGCGCGGACCTGATCGGGATGAAGATGGGCGCATCGGTCCTGATGGCGGGGTTCGCCGCGTTTTTCCTGTGGTATGCGAGCCGGGGAACCAGGACGGAATTGCAGGTCGATACCTCGCTGGGCGAAGTGCGCGAGGTCGTGCGCAACCAGACGGGCAAGCCGAGCCTTGTCGGGCGCTACGGGTTCGACGCGATCGGTGGTGTTTACCTCGAACGGGCGGCCGGCGGGCCGGGCGACACCTGTCTGGTGTTGCGTCATGGCAATGGCGGGCAACTGCTGCCGGTGGCCTGGGGGCACGAGAGCCAACTGGTCGCGCTGCGCGACCGGATGGGGCACGACATGATGGTGCGCCCGCAGAACACGCTGCGCCAGCCGTTCGCTGTCGAACAGTCGGGCGCGCAGGCGATTCTCACCTGAGACAGGCGCGCTGCCGATCTGCGGTCCAAAGGCCAGGCGGCGCGCAGGTGCCGCCTGATTGCTTTTGGTGGTGCGGGTCTTGTTGTGATTGCGGCCCTGATTGGGTAATCGGGTTCAGCACAACGGGAGAGTGGTGATGCGGGCATTCGTGTTTCCGGGGCAGGGCGCTCAGACGATCGGCATGGGCAAGGCTTTGGCCGAGGCCTATCCGGCGGCGAAGGCCGTGTTCGACGAGGTGGATGAGGCCCTCGGAGAGCGGCTTTCGACCTTGATCTGGGAAGGCGACATCGAGACTCTGACGCTGACGCGCAATGCCCAGCCCGCGCTGATGGCAACCTCGATGGCGGCGCTGCGCGCGCTCGGGGTCGAGGGGGTCGGCGTCGGGGCGGCGGCCTATGTGGCGGGGCATTCGCTGGGCGAATATACGGCGCTTTGCGCGGCGGGGGCGATCGGGCTTGCCGACACGGCGCGTTTGCTGCGCATCCGGGGGGAGGCGATGCAGGAGGCGGTCCCCGTGGGCGTGGGGGCGATGGCCGCGTTGCTGGGGCTCGATTTCGATGCAGCGCAGGCGGTGGCAGAGGCGGCGGCGCAGGGTGAGGTGTGTCAGGCGGCCAATGACAATGACCCCGGACAGGTGGTCGTGTCGGGGCACAAGGGGGCAATCGAGCGGGCGCTCGAGATCGCCAAGGCGCATGGGGCGAAGCGGGCGATCCTTCTGCCGGTCAGCGCGCCGTTTCATTCCGCGCTGATGGCGCCCGCGGCCGAGGTGATGCGCGCGGCGCTGGCCGATGTCGTGATCGCTGCGCCGCAGGTTCCGCTGGTGGCCAATGTGCGGGCGCAGGCCGTGAGCGACCCGGACGAGATCCGGGCGCTGCTGGTGGCGCAGGTCACGGGGTCGGTCCGCTGGCGGGAAAGCGTGATGTGGATGGCGCAGGCGGGTGTGGGTGAGGTCTGGGAGATCGGTGCGGGCAAGGCGCTGTCGGGGATGGTGCGCCGGATCGTCAAGGAGATGGATGTGCGCAACGTCGGCACGCCCGACGATGTGGTTGCGGCGGTGGCTGCGGTCTGAGGGGGGCTGTCTGCCCCCCGCGCCTGCGGCGCCCCCCCGAGGATATTTGAGGCCAAAAGATGGGATGGCGGCCGCTCAGGGTCGTTGTGGAAACGAGGGAATGGACATGTTTGATCTGACGGGCCGGACGGCCCTTGTCACGGGCGCCTCGGGCGGTATCGGCGCGGCGATTGCGCGGGCGCTGCATGGTGCGGGAGCGGCGGTTGCGCTTTCGGGCACGCGGGTTGCGCCGCTCGAGGCGCTGGCCGCGGAACTGGGGACGCGGGTGCATGTGCTGCCTTGCGACCTGTCTGACGCGGCGGCGGTGGCAGCGCTTGGGCCGCGGGCGGTGGAGGCGATGGGGGCCGTGGACATCCTGGTCAACAACGCCGGGATCACGCGCGACAACCTGTTCATGCGGATGTCGGACGAGGACTGGGCGGCTGTCCTGGAGGTCAACCTGACCTCGACGATGCGGTTGTGCCGGGGCGTGGTGCGCGGGATGATGAAGGCCCGTTGGGGGCGGATCATCAACATCTCGTCCATTGTCGGGGCGACCGGCAACCCCGGGCAGGCGAATTACGCGGCGGCCAAGGCGGGGCTGGTGGGCATGTCGAAATCCATCGCCCATGAGGTCGCGTCGCGCGGGATCACGGTGAATTGCGTGGCGCCGGGATTTGTTGCCACGGCGATGACCGAGAAGCTGAACGAGGCGCAGAAGGCGGCAATCCTGGCGCAGGTTCCTGCCGGGCGGATGGGGGAGCCGGACGAGATCGCCGCGGCGGTGCTTTACCTTGCCAGTCCGCAGGCGGGCTATGTCACTGGCGCGACGCTGCACGTCAATGGCGGGATGGCGATGATCTGACGCGGGATCCGGTGCGACCGGGGCATTGAAAGCGGTTGCCTTGATCCAAATATCTGCTATCAGCGCGTTCAGATTTGCCGCAGGTCTCTGTCCGGAGGGCTGTCGGTCTTGCCCCTGCGGGGGCAGATGAGCCGCCCTGCGGGGCAAGCAAGAGCGGGTGAAAGCCCAGAAAGACAAGAGGGATTAACATGAGCGACGTCGCAGTCCGCGTCCGCAAGATCGTGGTGGAGCACCTTTCGGTGGAAGAAGACAAGGTGACCGAGAATGCGTCGTTCATCGACGATCTGGGTGCTGACAGTCTTGACACGGTCGAGCTGGTAATGGCGTTCGAGGAAGAATTCGGGATCGAGATCCCCGATGACGCCGCCGAGACGATCCAGACCTTTGGCGATGCGGTGAAGTTCATCTCTGCTGCGCAGTAAGCAAGGTCCGGTGTGACCGACCTGGCGGCACCCTCTGGGGTGCCGCTTGCATTTCAGGGGCCGGTCACCGGTTTTGGGCCAGTGCCGGGCGGCGGGCCAGGGTGGGCGCTGGCGTGGTGGGTCTGGAGATGGGCCGGGTCCTGGGCCAGGAAGGTTGCAAGCGCGGCAGGTGACATCTCGGCCGTGAACTGCATGCCGGCGAAATAGCTGTTGCTCCACTTGACTGCGCCTGTGACCCAGCGGCCATTCAGCCGCAGCGCGGCTTTTTGCGGGGTTGCCAGCGGGGTCGGCGTGGAGAGCTTGAGTTTCGCGCCGCGGCGGCTGATGTCGACGACCGTGATCTCGCTCACCTCATTGCCCAGGCGCAGGCTGGTCACGGTGCAGGTCGGAACGCGATGGCCGGCCTCCTCCCGGCGGTCGTGGCGCCGGATCAGGCTGTTGAGTGACCACCACCCGGCGTAGGAACACAAGAGCAGGGCCAGCGCGCCGGCAAAGCCGGAGGCAAGCGACAGCGCGCGCGAAGGGCGGACAGCCTGGCTGGGCCCGAGAGCGCGGCTGTTTGCGCCGGTTTCAGAGCCCGGAGCGGGGTTGTCGCAGTCGAGCCTGGCAAGGAGGAGGCCGGCCTCTTGCGCGCGTCGGCGCGCGACCGGGTCGGCAAGCGCTGTGGCCAACTGACCGGGTGATGTGGCGGTGGCCATCACGGCCTCGGTCTCATCGAGAAACGCCAAAAGCTTGTCCCTGTCGGAGGCCGATGGCAGGTTGCGCAGGGCGTAGCCGGCATTCGCGGCATCGAGCCTGCGCAATTCGGCGGCGAGATAGGCGAGGATGGCGGCCTGATCGCGGGGGCCGGATGCGGCGAGGCGGTCGCGGGCGGCCTGCACCCGTTCCAGCGAGAAAACGATGCCGCAATCCACCTGGGCCGCAAGCGGACCGGCCTGAGACATAACAAGAAGCGTTGCGGTGATGACGGCGCGGAACATGATGGCCAGACCTGCTATCAACCGCGCCATCTTGGTCACGCTCAGGCTAACACCGGGTTAATGCGCGACAACCGGGTCGGGCCATGTGGCTGCGCCGGCCAGCCCCCCTTGCCCCTTTGACGGGGCCTGCGCTATCAGGGACGCAGTCGAAAGAGAAAGTTGGGGGCTGCCATGCGTCGTGTCGTGATTACCGGACTGGGTCTTGTGACACCCTTGGCCGATGGGGTCGAACTGACCTGGCAGCGGCTTTTGGAGGGGCGGTCCGGGGCGGGGCGGATCACCTCGTTTGATCCGGGCCACCTTGTGACCGACTATGCCTGCGAGGTGCCGCGCGGCGATGGCAGCGACGGCACCTTCAACCCCGACGCCTATATGGAGCCAAAGGAGCAGCGCAAGGTCGATACCTTTATCCTGTTCGGGATGGCGGCGGCGGTGCAGGCGGTGCGCGATTCCGGCTGGGAGCCGCAGACCGACGAGGACCGTTTCCGCACCGGCGTGTTGATCGGATCGGGGATCGGCGGGCTCAATTCCATCGCCAACACGGCGGTGATGATGAAGGAAAAGGGGCCGCGCCGGGTGTCGCCGTTCTTTGTGCCCGGCGCGCTGATCAACCTGATCTCGGGGCAGGTCGCGATCCGCTATGGGTTCAAGGGGCCGAACCATTCGGTCGTGACGGCCTGTTCGACCGGGGCCCATGCGATCGGCGATGCGGCGCGGCTCATCAAATATGGCTCGGCCGATGTGATGATTGCCGGCGGCGCCGAGGCGGCGATCTGCGAGATCGGGATGGCGGGCTTCAATGCCTGCAAGGCGCTGTCGACAAAGTGGGCGCATGAGCCGGAAAGGGCGAGCCGCCCCTATGACGCGGCGCGCGACGGGTTCGTGATGGGCGAGGGGGCGGGGATCGTCGTGCTCGAGGAATATGAGCATGCCAAGGCGCGCGGTGCGCGGATCTATGCCGAGGTGCTGGGATACGGGATGTCGGGCGACGCCTATCACATCACCGCGCCATCCGAGAGCGGCGAGGGCGCCGAGCGGTCGATGCGCGCGGCGGTGGCCGATGCGGGGCTGGAGCCGGCGGACATCGACTATATCAACGCCCACGGGACCAGCACGATGGCCGATACCATCGAACTTGCGGCCGTAGAGCGGCTGATGGGCGATGCGGCGGGCAAGGTCACGATGTCTTCGACCAAATCCATGACGGGGCATCTGCTGGGTGCGGCGGGCGCGATCGAGGCGATCTTTTCCGTGCTGGCGATCCGCGATCAGGTCTGCCCGCCGACGATCAACCTCGACAATCCGGCGGTGGAAAGCCCGGTTGACCTTGCGCCCAATGTCAAGCGGGTGCGCAAGGTGGACGTTGTCCTGTCGAACTCGTTCGGGTTTGGCGGGACCAATGCGAGCGTCGTGTTCGGAAAAGTCCGCTGATGTGGCGCCACATCGCGTCTAACGCGCTGACATTCTTCATCATCCTGCTGTTTCTTGCGGCGGGCGCGATCACATGGGGGGTGAACCAGTATTCCGCGCCCGGCCCACTTGCGCAGGCGATCTGCGTGCGGGTCGAGAGTGGCGAGACGATGCGCGGGGTGAGCGAGGATCTGCTGGCGCAGGGGGCCATCACATCTGGCGCGCTGTTCCGGATGGGGGCGGATTATGCGGAACGGTCCTCGCAGCTCAAGGCGGGGAGCTTTCTGCTGCGCGAGGGGGCGTCGATGCGGGACATCGTCGATGTCGTCACGCGGGGGGGGGCGAGCACCTGCGGCACCGAGATCGTCTATCGCATCGGCATTGCGCGCACGCTGGTGAATGTGCGCCAGCTTGACCCGGTGACAAGCCGGTTTGTGGAAATGGCGCAGTTCGACCCGGCGCAGGAGGAGGCGCCCGCCGCCTACGCCGAAGTCAAGGCGCGGCCCGACACGCGGTTGCGCATCGCGGTGGCCGAAGGGCTGACAAGCTGGCAGGTGGTGGAGGGGCTCAATGCGCTCGACGTGCTCGAAGGCGATGTGACCGACATTCCTGCCGAAGGAACGCTTGCGCCGGACAGCTATGAGGTGACGCAGGGCACGCAGGTGGCGGCCGTGCTGGAGCGGATGACCTCGGCACAGGCGGCGATCCTGGCGGGCGCCTGGGCTGAACGGGTGGAGGGGCTGCCGATCGACACGCCGGAGGAGGCGCTGATCCTCGCCTCGATCATCGAGAAGGAAACCGGCGTGCCGGGCGAGCGCGGGCAGGTGGCGAGCGTGTTCGTCAACCGGCTGCGGCAGGGGATGAAGCTGCAGACCGACCCGACGGTGATCTATGGCGTGACCGAGGGGCGCGGTGTGCTGGGGCGCGGCCTGCGGCAGAGCGAATTGCGCGCGGCGACGCCGTGGAACACCTATGTGATCGACGGGCTGCCGCCGACGCCGATTGCCAATCCGGGGCGGGCAAGCATTCTGGCGGCGCTGAACCCGGATACCACGGATTTTGTGTTCTTTGTGGCCGATGGCACCGGCGGACATGCCTTTGCGAGCAACCTTGACGATCACAACCGCAATGTGGCGCGTTGGCGCGAGATCGAGGCGGAGCAGGCCGCCGCTGCCGCTGCCGCCGCTGCCGCTGCCGCGGCGGAGTGAGATTAGGAATTTCTTAATCGCTGCGTGCGGTTACGGGGCGGTGCTGATGCGTCAAACTTGACTTTGCGCGCGCTCTGCTGTAGGGTTACCCTACGCTAGAAGAAGTGTGAACACGGCCCGGGGGCGACCCTTTGGGCCGTGTTTTCGTTTCGCTCGCCTGTGACGGAGCCCGCATTTTTACAGGCAAAACAAACAAATGGATGACACGACGTATGCCGTCCCCGGCCCAGAGGCAGGGCCAAAAAAGCTGTTTGACGATTGTATGTTGTTGCTCACCAGCGTCAGGAGCACGCTCGCCGACCTCTTGCGCGAGGTGCGGGAGGGTGATGGCAACACCCTGCGCCAACTGGTTCTGACCCAAGCCGAACTTGAAATCGCGCTGCGGCGCGCCATTGAGACGGAGCAAAAATTCAATGTCTGGAATGAAAAGAACGTGGCCACGGGCCAAGCCGCCGGCAAGAGTGGAGCCGGGGGCGGAGCCGGGTCCGGGGGCGGCGAGATCGACCTTGACGCCGTCCGATATGACATCGGGTGCCGCCTGGCTCGCCTGCGCGCCTGTTGCGATACAGACTGAGTTTCTCGAGGGTTTGGGCGCGCAGGAATTGCGCGCCCTTCCCTATCTGTTCGAGTTCTGGGCGCTGCCGCACCAGTTGCCGCCGCAAGGTGACTGGCGGACCTGGGTCATTCTGGGCGGGCGCGGCGCGGGCAAGACGCGGGCCGGGGCAGAATGGGTGCGCGCGATGGTCGAAGGGGCGCGGCCGCAGGACCCCGGCCGCGCGCGGCGGGTGGCACTGGTGGCCGAGACGATCGACCAGGCACGCGAGGTGATGGTCTTTGGCGACAGCGGGATCATGGCCTGTTCGCCCCCCGACCGCCGCCCGGTCTGGATCGCGACGCGGCGGATGCTGCAATGGCCCAATGGGGCGGTGGCGCAGATCTTTTCGGCACATGAGCCCGAGGCGCTGCGCGGGCCGCAATTTGACGCGGCCTGGGTGGATGAGCTGGCCAAGTGGAAAAAGGCGCAGGATGTCTGGGACATGCTGCAATTCGGGCTGCGGCTGGGGGAACACCCGCGCGCGGTCGTCACCACGACGCCGCGCAATCAGGGCACGCTGCGTGATCTTCTGGAGCGCGAGGGAACGGTTGTCACCCATGCGCCGACCCAGGCGAACCGGGCCAATCTGGCGGAGGGGTTCCTCGAAGAGGTGCAGCGGCGCTATGCCGGGACCCGGCTGGGGCGGCAGGAGCTCGACGGCATGGTGCTGGCGGATACCGAGGGCGCGCTCTGGCCTGCGGTGCGGCTGGCGGGCTGTGTGGTCGATGACGTGCCTGCGCTGGATCGGATCGTGGTGGCGGTCGATCCGCCGGTGAGCGGGCACAAAGGGTCGGATGACTGCGGGATCGTGGTGGCGGGCGTGGTGATGCGCGGGGCGCCGCAGGAGTGGAAAGCCTTTGTGCTTGAGGATGCGACGGTGAGCGCGGCCTCGCCGCTCGACTGGGCGCGCGCAGCGATTGGGGCGATGGAGCGGCATGGGGCGGAGCGGCTGGTCGCCGAGGTCAACCAGGGCGGCGCGCTGGTCGAGAGCGTGATCCGGCAGGTGGATCCGCTGGTGCCGCTGCGCGCGGTGCATGCCACGCGCGGCAAGGTGGCGCGGGCGGAGCCTGTGGCGGCGCTTTATGAGCAGGGGCGGGTGTTTCATGTGCGGGGGCTCGCGGCGCTTGAGGCGCAGATGGGGCAGATGGCGCTGCGCGGCTATGAGGGGCGGGGGTCGCCGGACCGGGTGGATGCGCTGGTCTGGGCGCTGCAGGATCTGCTGATCGATCCGGTGGCAAGCTGGCGGCGGCCGCGATTGCGGGTGCTGGGGTCCTGAAGGCGTGCGGGGTGTCGGGTGCGGAGCCTCCGGCGGGAGTATTTGGGGCACAAAGAAGTCGGGGCGGGCGTCGCCTGTCGCCCGGCGCAGCCCTGAACAGGCAAAGCCGGCCGTGCGTTGCGCTGTTGCGGTGGCGGGCGGGGCAGCGCGCGGTGGGGTCGCAGGGTATTAGCTTGTGCCTGTCAAAGTCGCTTTCGTGGACCCGGAGACGGTCAGCGGGATCGAGGAGAGGCGGATGTTTGATTTTCTGAAGCGGCCGGATGCCGGGCGGGCAGCGCCACCGGAAGCCAAGGCCTCGGCTGCGGGGCGGGTGATCGCCTGGCAGGGGGCGGGGCGCGTGGTCTGGAGCCCGCGTGACGTGGTATCGCTGACGCGGGCCGGGTTTCTGGGCAATCCGGTGGGCTTTCGCGCCGTTCGGCTGATCGCGGAGGCGGCCGCGGCGCTGCCGCTGGTGCTGCAGGACCGCGCGCGGCGCTATGAGGCGCATCCGGTGCTCGACCTGCTGGCGCGGCCCAATGGGGCGCAGGGGCGGGCGGAGCTGCTCGAGGCGGTCTATGGGCAGATGCTGCTGACCGGCAACGCCTATGTCGAAGCCGTGGGCGCCGAGGGCCTGCCGCAGGAGCTGCATGTGCTGCGCTCGGACCGGATGTCGGTGGTGCCGGGCCCGGATGGCTGGCCGGTGGCCTATGAATACCATGTCAATGGGCGCAAGCACCGCTTTGCCGTGGGCGAGGGGGTGTCGCCCGTCTGTCATATCAAGAGCTTTCATCCGCAGGATGACCATTACGGATTTTCCGCGTTGCAGGCGGCGGCAAGTGCCATCGACGTGCACAACTCTGCGAGCCGCTGGTCCAAGGCGCTGCTCGACAATGCCGCGCGGCCGTCGGGCGCGATCGTCTACAAGAGCGCGGACGGGCAGGCGGGGCTGAGCCAGGACCAGTATGACCGGCTGGTCAGCGAGATGGAGAGCCAGCATCAGGGCGCGCGCAATGCCGGGCGGCCGATGCTGCTGGAAGGTGGGCTCGACTGGAAGCCGATGGGGTTCAGCCCGTCGGACATGGAGTTCCAGAAAACCAAGGAGAGTGCGGCGCGCGAGATCGCCGTGGCCTTTGGTGTGCCGCCGATGATCCTCGGCATTCCGGGGGACGCGACCTATGCCAACTATCAGGAGGCGAACCGGGCCTTTTACCGGCTCACCGTGGTGCCGCTGGCGGCGCGGGTGGCGAGTGCGATTGCCAACTGGCTGGAGGATTTTACCGGCGAGGAGCTGGACCTGCATCCCGACCTCGACCAGATCCCGGCGCTTGCCGAAGAGCGCGAGGCGCAGTGGCGCCGCATCAGCGCTGCGGCGTTCCTGAGCGACGCGGAGAAGCGCGCGCTTTTGGGGCTGCCGGTGCAGGAGGTGGGCGATGCCGGATGACAAGTCGCGCTATGGCGCGCCTTTTGCCTGCGCGCCGGGAATGCGGATCGAGGCGCAGGAGCGGCTCTCGGCGTTGCAGTTCGCGCAGCTCAACACGCAGCTCGGCAAGATCGAGGTGATGATGGAGCGGTTGGAAAGGCGGCTGTGGCTGACGGTCTATGGCGTGGTGGCGGTGATCCTCGCGCAGGCCTTTCAGTCGATTTTGAACGTGGCACCGTGAGGGGGCGATGATGGAACTGGAACACAAATTCAGCAGGCTGGGCGGCGATGTGACCGTCACCAGCGGCGAGGCCGGCACGGTGATCAGCGGCTATGCCTCGCTCTTTGGCGCGCTGGACCAGGGTGGCGATGTGGTGGCGGCGGGGGCCTATGCGGCGTCTCTTGCGGCACTCAAGGCGCGGGGGGGCACCGTCAAGATGCTGTGGCAGCATGACCCGGCGCAGCCCATCGGCGTCTGGGACGAGGTGCGCGAGGATGCAAAGGGCCTCTGGGTCAAGGGGCGCATCCTGACCGATGTCGCCCGGGGCCGCGAGGCGGTGGCGCTGATTGCGGCGGGGGCGATCGACGGGCTGTCGATCGGCTATCGCACCCGCAAGGCCACCAAGGAGGCCAGGGGCGGGCGCCTGCTGGCAGAGCTGGAGCTGTGGGAGGTGTCGCTTGTCACATTCCCCATGCTTCCCGAGGCGCGTGTGGCGGCCAAGGGGGACGACCCCGAAGCGGCGATGCTGCGTGAACTGGCAGCGGTGTTTCACGACGCGCGCGGCCTGCTGGTCTCGGATTAGAGCCGGCGATCAACCCTAGGACATGAGGACCAAATCATGAGCGAACCCGAGACCAAGGCTCGGGCCGGGGAGGGCTTGTCCCCGGCGGAGGAGCTGAAGACCGCAGTTGCGGTGTTCATGCACGATTTCAAGCACTTCACGACCGACATTCACGCCAAGTTGCAACATCAGGAAGAACGGATGACCAAGATGGACCGCAAGACCATGTTCGCGGGCAAGCGCCCGTCGCTCGCTGCCACCGCCGAGATCGAGGCCCCGCATCAGAAGGCGTTTGACGCCTATCTGCGCTCGGGTGACGACGACGGGCTGCGCGGGCTCGAGATCGAAGGCAAGGCGATGAGCACGGCCGTGGCGGCCGATGGCGGCTACCTCGTCGCGCCGCAGATGGCCGACACGATCAAGACCGTGCTGCAAGGCGCCGCATCGATCCGCGCCATCGCCAATGTCGTCAATGTCGAGGCGACGTCCTATGACGTGCTGATCGACCGGGCCGATATCGGCGCGGGCTGGGCCACCGAGACCGCCGCCACGACCGAAACGGCGACCGGCGTGATCGAGCGCATCACCATCCCGCTGCACGAGCTCTCCGCGCTGCCCAAGGCGTCGCAGCGGCTGCTCGACGACACGGCCTTTGACCTCGAGACCTGGCTTGCCGGTCGCATCGCCGAGAAGTTCAACCGCGCCGAGGCGGCCGCCTATGTCAGCGGCAATGGCGTGGACAAGCCGCGCGGTTTCCTCGACTACACCAAGGTTGCCAACACCGCCTGGACCTGGGGCAATATCGGCTACATCCCCTCGGGTGCCGCGGCCACCATCACCAACACCGATCCGCTGGTCGATCTGGTCTATGCGCTGGGCGCGCAATACCGCGCGGGTGCGAGCTTTGTGATGAACTCCAAGACCACGGCGATCATCCGCAAGCTCAAGGATGTGGATGGCCGCTACCTGTGGTCGGACGGTTTCACCAACGGCGAGCCCGCGCGTCTGCTGGGCTATCCGGTGCTGGTTGCCGAGGACATGCCTGACATCGCGGCCAATGCCTTTCCGGTCGCCTTTGGCAACTTTGCTGCCGGCTACACCATTGCGGAGCGTCCCGACCTGCGGGTGCTGCGTGACCCGTTCTCGGCCAAGCCGCATGTGCTGTTCTACGCGACCAAGCGCGTGGGCGGGGCGGTGAGCGATTTCGCCGCGATCAAGGCCCTGCGCATCGCGACCAGCTAAGGCGGGTCGTGAGAGGGTGTCGTCGGTCAAACGGCGGCGCCCGCCCGGACGCGCATGACGACCACGCATTGTCTAGCTGCTCCCTTCCGTCCGAGCAATGCGGGGGTGCGCGTCCGGCCTGACGGAAACAGAAGCGGAAATCGGAGTAATTCCATGATGTTGGTCGAAGAGACGACGGTGCCGCAAGCGGCTGTTCCCGTCGCGCAATTCAAGGAACATCTGCGGCTGGGCACGGGGTTCTCCGATGACGGCTTGCAGGATGTGGTGCTGGAAGGGTTCCTGCGTGCCGCCATGGCCGCAATCGAGGGGCGCATCGGCAAGATCCTGATCGAGCGCGCGTTCTCATGGTCGCTGACGGCCTGGCGCGAGACGGACCGGCAGGCGCTGCCGGTGGCGCCGGTCAGCGCGATCACGGAGGTCGTGCTGGTCGATAGCGCGGCGGGCGAGACGGTGCTGCCGCCGGCCAGCTACCGGCTGGTGCCCGACATGCAGCGGCCGGTGCTGCTGGCGCTGGGCGGCGCGCTGCCCTCGGTGCCCTATTATGGCGCGGTGCGGATCGGGTTTCTGGCGGGTTTTGGCCCTGAATGGTCGGACCTGCCTGCGGATCTTGCGCAGGCGGTGATGATGCTGGCTGCCCATTACTACGAATATCGCAGCGACACGGCGCTGGGCGCGGGCTGCATGCCCTTTGGCGTGACGGCGCTGATCGAGCGCTACCGCACCGTGCGCCTGTTCGCGGGGGGCCGGTGATGGCGCGGCCGAATCTGACGCGCAGCCTGCTGCTCGAGGCGCCGACGCGGGTGCCGGATGGCGCGGGCGGCTACAGCGAAGGCTGGGTGCCGCTTGGCCGGCATTGGGCCGAGGTGCTGGCGGGCGCGGGGTCCGAGGCGGCAGGTGTCGCCACGGTGCTGTCGCGGGTGCGCTACCGCATCACGGTGCGCGCGGCGCAGGTGGGGTCAACCGCGCGGCCGGTGGCGGACCAGCGCTTTCGCGACGGCACCCGCATCTTTCGCATCCTCAGCGTGGCCGAGCGCGACCCCGGCGGCCGCTATCTGGTCTGCCTGAGCGAAGAGGAGACGGCGACATGAGCTATGGCGTGGCATCCGCCCTGCAGACGGCGGTCTATCAGCGGCTGAGCGGCAATGCGGCGCTGACAGCGCTGGTCGGGGGCGACATCTATGACGCGCTGCCCGCCGGGCCGCTGCCCGCGCTTTATGTGGCGCTGGGGCCCGAGGTGGCGCGCGACAGGTCCGACAAGACCGGGCACGGCGCCGAGCACGAGTTCACCGTTTCGGTGGTGACCGACACGGCGGGATTTGCCACCGCCAAGACGGCCGCGGCGGCCGTGTCGGATGCGCTGGTCGATGCGCCGTTGATCCTGACGCGCGGGCATCTGGTGGCGCTCAACTTTTACCGCGCGGCGGCGGCGCGGGTCGGCACCGGTGATGTGCGCCGGATCGACCTGATCTTTCGGGCGCGGGTCGAGGACGACTGAGGCGCCGCGGCGGCGCAGGATTTTCACAGCAATCACGGAGGCTTCGCCATGGCGGCCCAGAACGGAAAAGACCTTTTGATCAAGATCGACATGACCGGCGACGGGCTGTTCGAGACGGCAGCGGGCCTGCGCGCGACGCGCATCAGCTTCAACGCCGAAAGCGTCGATGTCACCAGCCTCGAGAGCCAGGGCGGCTGGCGCGAGCTGCTGGCGGGCGCCGGGGTGAAGGCCGCGACGATCTCGGGCTCGGGTGTGTTCAAGGATGCGACCACGGATGAGCGGGCGCGGCAGATATTCTTTGACGGCGAGACGCCCAATTTCCAGGTCATCATCCCCGCTTTCGGCGTGGTGGAGGGGCGGTTCCAGATCACCTCGATCGAATATGCCGGGTCTTACAACGGCGAGGCAACCTATGAGTTGAGCCTCGCGTCGGCCGGGGTGCTGGCCTTTGTGCCGGATGCGCCGTGATGGTGAACCCGCATGCGGGCGAGGTGGCGCTGGTGATCGAAGGGCAGCGCCATGTCTGCAAGCTCACGCTGGGCGCATTGGCCGAGCTTGAGGCGAGCCTCGGCGCGGGAACGCTCGTGGACCTTGTGGAGCGCTTCGAGGGCGGGGCGTTCTCCAGCCGCGACGTGCTGGCGCTGGTCGTGGCGGGGTTGCGCGGCGGCGGCTGGCGCGGCACGGCGGACGATCTGCTGAGCGCCGATGTCGCCGGCGGTCCGGTGGGGGCTGCGCGGGTGGCGGCAGAGCTGCTCGCGCGCGCCTTTGCGGGGCCGGCATGACCGGCGCCACGATGACCGAGGGTGGGCGCGGCTTTGACTGGGGGGGGCTGATGCGCGCGGGCCTTCATGGCCTGCGGCTGACGCCCGCGCAGTTCTGGGCGCTCACCCCCGCCGAACTGCTGATGATGCTGGGGGTCGATGCGGCCTCGGCCCCCATGGCGCGGGCGCGGCTCGAGGCGTTGAGCCGCGCCTATCCGGACCGGCCAAAAGGCCAGCAAGAGGAGAGATGCGATGAATGAGATCGACAGGCTGGGCGGCCTTGGCGAACAGATCGGCGGGCTCGAGCGGGACATGGGCGACGCGACGGCCGTCACCGCGACCTTTGCGGCCGAATTGCGGGGGATGCGCGGCACCCTGGGCGACACGGCGCGCGACCTCTCGAACCTCGAACGCGGCTTTTCCGGCGGGCTCAAGCGCGCCTTTGACGGGCTGGTGTTCGACGGGATGAAACTGTCGGACGCTCTGGGCTCGGTCGCCCGCGCGATGGTCAACACGACCTACAATGCGGCGCTCAAGCCCGTGACCGACCATTTTGGCGGGCTTCTTGCCGATGGTGTCAATTCTTTGGTGACGGGGATGCTGCCCTTCAAGGATGGCGCGCCGTTCAGCCAGGGCCGGGTGATGCCCTTTGCCATGGGCGGGGTGGTGAGCGGGCCGATGGCATTTCCGATGCGCGGCGGCACCGGGCTGATGGGCGAGGCGGGGCCCGAGGCGATCATGCCGCTGTCGCGCGGCGCGGACGGGCGGCTGGGCGTGCGCGCGCAGGGTGGCGCCACCGTCAACGTGACGATGCATGTGAGCACGCCCGACGTGCAGGGGTTCCAGCGCAGCCAGGGCCAGATCGCGGCACAGATGGCGCGGATCATGGGGCGCGGCCAGCGCAACCGGTAAGGGAGAAGGCAGATGTCATTTCACGAAGTGCGGTTCCCCGCCTCGCTCAGTTTCGGCTCGATCGGCGGGCCCGAGCGGCGCACCGAGGTGGTCACGCTGGCCAACGGGTTCGAAGAGCGCAACGCCCCCTGGGCGCATTCGCGACGGCGCTATGACGCGGGGCTGGGGCTGCGCTCGCTCGACGATGTGGAGACGCTGATCGGCTTCTTCGAGGCGCGGCAGGGGCAGCTATACGGGTTTCGCTGGAAGGACTGGGGCGATTTCAAATCGGCGCTGCCCTCGGCCGAGATCACGCCCTTTGACCAGCATATCGCCGATGGCGACGACGTGACGGCGAGCTTTGCGCTGCGCAAGCGTTATGGCTCGGGCGGGATCGACTATTTCCGGCCGATCACCAAGCCGGTCGAGGGCACGGTGCGCATCGCCATCAGCGGCGACCCGCAGCAGGACGGTATCGACTATGTGGTCGATACCGCGACCGGCATCGTCACGCTTGCCGCGCCGCCCGTCACCGGCGCGGTGATCACGGCGGGGTTCGAATTCGACGTGCCGGTGCGGTTCGATATCGACCGCATCCAGACCTCGGTCGCCTCCTTTCGGGCGGGTGATGTGCCGACCGTGCCGATCGTCGAGGTGCGGATATGACTGCCGCCGCGCTGCGCGCGCATCTGGCGACAGGGCTCACGCATGTCTGCCGCGCCTGGGCGATTACCCGGGCCGACGGGTTGGTCCTGGGCTTTACCGACCACGACCTGCCGCTGCACTTTGACGGCATCACCTTTCGCGCCGATACCGGCATGTCGGCGCGTGCGCTGGTGCAGGGAACGGGCCTTGCGGTGGACAATACCGAAGCCATGGGCGCGCTCAGCGACAGTGCCATCACCGAGGCCGATATCGAAGCCGGGCGCTATGACGGCGCCGAGGTGCGGGCCTGGCTTGTCAATTGGCAGGAGCCTGCGCAGCGGATGCTGCGCTTTGCCGGCACGATCGGCGAGATCCGGCGCGGGGCAGGGGCCTTTCATGCGGACTTGCGCGGCCTGACCGAGGCGCTCAACCAGCCGCAGGGGCGGGTCTATCAGCGGCCCTGTGCGGCGGTGCTGGGCGACGGGCAGTGCCGGTTCAACCTCGCGGCCGTGGGATACAGCGAGACGCGCGCGGCCGAGACCGTGACGCGCGGGCAGGTGTTCGGCTTTGACGGGCTCGACCTCTACGATGACCGCTGGTTCGAGCGGGGGATGCTGCGCGTGCTCACCGGGGCTGCGGCGGGGCTCGCCGGTGTCATCAAGCATGACCAGATCCGCGCGGGTGGCGCCCGCGTGATCGAGCTGTGGGAGCCGCTGCGCGCGGCCGTCGCGCCCGGCGACATGCTGCGGCTAGAGGCGGGCTGCGACAAGCGGGTGGAAACCTGCCGGCTCAAGTTCAACAACCTGCTGAATTACCGTGGCTTTCCCTTCATCCCTGGCGAGGACTGGCTGCTCGCCATCCCCCGCGCCGGCGGCGACAACGCGGGCGGGAGCCTCGCGGGATGAGCGCGCGCATCGTGGCTGCGGCGCGCGGCTGGATCGGCACGCCCTACCGGCATCAGGCCGCCACGCGCGGCGCGGGCTGCGATTGCCTCGGCCTCTTGCGGGGGGTCTGGCGCGAGGTGCTGGGCGCGGAACCCGCCCCGGTGCCGCCCTACAGCCAGGACTGGGGCGAGCCGCAAGGCGACGAGGTGCTCTTGCGCGCGGCGCGGCGCTATCTGGTCGAAAAGCCGCTGGACGCCGCCGCGCCGGGTGATGTGCTGCTCTTTCGGATGCGGGCCGGGGCCATTGCCAAGCATCTGGGGATTCAGGCCGAAACCGGGCACAGGGCGAGTTTTGTCCACGCCTACAGCGGTCATGGCGTGGTCGAGAGCGCCCTGACCCCCCCCTGGCGCCGGCGCATTGCCGCGCGCTTTGCATTTTCGGAAAGGGTGCTCTGATGGCAACCATCGTTCTCTCGGCCGCAGGCATGGCGCTGGGCGGCACCATTGGCGGGTCGGTGCTGGGCCTGTCGATGGCCACCATCGGGCGGGCCACCGGCGCTGTGCTCGGCAGCCTGATCGACCAGCGTCTGCTCGGCTCGGGCAGTGCCCCGGTCGAGACCGGTCGTGTGGACCGCTTTCGCCTCACGGGCGCGAGCGAAGGCGCGCCGGTAGGGCAACTCCACGGCCGGTTGCGCGTCGCGGGGCAGGTGATCTGGGCCTCGCAGTTCCAGGAGAGCGTCGCCACTTCGGGCGGCGGCAAGGGCACCGGCGGCGCAACGCGGACGACCGACTACAGCTATTCCGTCAGCCTCGCCGTGGCGCTGTGCCAGGGCGAGATCACCCGCGTCGGCCGCATCTGGGCGGACGGTGTCGAGGTCGGGCGCGACGACCTCAATATCCGGGTCTATGCCGGCACCGAGTCCCAGCAACCCGACCCCAGGATGGAGGCGGTCGAGGGGCCGGGGCAGGTGCCCGCCTATCGCGGCATCGCCTATGTGGTGTTCGAGGATCTCGACCTCGGCCGGTTCGGCAACCGGGTGCCGCAATTCTCGTTCGAGGTATTCCGCCCGGCGGCCGCGCGCCCGGCGGCCGAGGCCGAGGACATCGCGCGCCTTCTGCGCGGGGTCGCGCTGATCCCCGGCACGGGCGAATATGCGCTGGCCACGACGCCGGTGTTCCTGTCGCAGGCCTATGGCGAAGAGGTGCCGACGAACCTCAACTCCCCCTCGGGCAAGACCGATTTCCTCACCTCGCTCGAGGCGCTCGACGAAGAACTGCCCAATTGCGGCTCGGTCAGCATGGTCGTGTCCTGGTTCGGTGACGACCTGCGCTGCGGCGACTGCACGCTGCGCCCCAAGGTCGAACAAAAGGACGTGGACGCCGCCGCGATGCCCTGGCGTGCGGGCGGGATCGGGCGGGCGGCGGCAGAGCTTGTGCCGCAGATCGACGGCCGGCCGGTCTATGGCGGCACGCCCGCCGACATGTCTGTGATCGAGGCGATCCGCGCGATGGTGGCCGCGGGCAAGGATGTGGTGTTCTACCCCTTCATCCTGATGGACCAGCTTGCCGGCAACAGCCTGCCCAACCCCTGGACCGGTGAACCGGGCCAACCGCCGCTGCCCTGGCGCGGGCGGATCACGACGAGCCGCGCACCCGGTGTCGCGGGCTCTCCCGACGGCACGGCAGCGGCAGCGGCGCAGGTCGCGGCGTTTTTCGGCACCGCGCAGACCGGCGACTTCACGCAGACAGCGACCGGCGTGTCATATGGTGGCCCGGATGAATGGTCGATGCGCCGCTTCATCCTGCACTACGCGCATCTGTGTGCCGTAGCCGGAGGCGTCACCGCCTTTTGCATCGGGTCCGAGATGCGCGCGCTCACGCAGATCCGGGGCGCGGGCGGCACATTTCCCGCCGTCGCCGCGCTGCGCCAGCTTGCGGGCGAGGTCAAGGCGATCCTCGGTCCGGGCTGCAAGATCGGCTATGCCGCCGACTGGTCCGAATACCATGGCTATCAGCCCACGGGTTCGGGCGACAAGCTCTTCCACCTCGACCCGCTCTGGGCCGATCCCGCGATCGACTTTGTCGGCATCGACAATTACATGCCGCTGTCCGACTGGCGCGACGGGACAGAGCACGCCGATGCCGCCTATGGCTCGATCTACAACCTCGACTACCTGACCGGCAATGTCGCGGGCGGCGAGGGCTATGACTGGTTCTACCATTCGCCCGAGGCGCAGGAGGCGCAGATCCGCACGCCGATCAGTGATTTCTGGGGCGAGGACTGGGTCTGGCGCTACAAGGATATCAAGGGCTGGTGGTCGAACCCGCACCACGACCGCATCGGCGGCGAACGCGCCGCCACGCCCACCGCCTGGGTGCCGCAGAGCAAGCCCGTCTGGTTCACCGAGATCGGTTGCGCCGCCATCGACAAGGGCGCCAACGAGCCCAACAAGTTTCTCGACCCGAAATCGTCCGAGTCGTTTCTGCCGCGCTATTCCAACGGGTTGCGCGACGATTTCATGCAGATGCAATACCTGCGCGCGGTCCATCGCCACTTTGCCGATCCGGACGCGAACCCGGCTTCGGACGTCTATGCCGGGCGCATGGTCGATATGGCACGCACCCATGTCTGGGCCTGGGACGCGCGGCCCTTTCCGCAGTTTCCCGCCAACTTCGCGCTCTGGTCCGACGGTGGCAATTACGCACGCGGCCATTGGCTCAACGGGCGCAGCACGGCGCGGTCGCTCGCTTCGGTGGTGGCCGAGATCTGTGCGGCGTCGGGCGTGACCGCCATCGACACGACCCGGCTTTACGGCCTTGTGCGCGGCTATCGTCATGACAGCACCGACACCGCGCGCGCGGCCCTGCAACCGCTGATGCTTGCCTATGGTTTCGACGTGGTGGAACGCGACGGCCTGCTGGTGTTTACCACCCGCACCGGGGTGGCGCAGGCGGTGCTCGACCCCGGTCTGCTGGCCGTGGAGCGCGACGCCGAGAGCACCATCGAACGGATGCGTGCCCCTGCGGCCGAGGTCGCGGGCCGCGTCCGGCTCGGCTTTGTCGAGGCCGAGGGCGACTATGAGATGCGCGCGGCCGAGGCGATCTTTGCCGACGAGGCGAGCTTTGGCGCGGCGCAATCCGACCTGCCGTTGGCCCTCACCGGGTCGGAGGGGCGCCGCATCGCCGAGCGTTGGCTGGCCGAGGCCCGCGTTGCCCGCGACACCGCGCGCTTTGCGCTGCCGCCCTCTGCTGCGGGACTGGGTGCGGGTGATGTGGTCGCTCTGCCCACGGCGCAGGGCGACACGCTCTACCGCATCGACCGGGTGGAGCAGACCGAGATCATGGCCATCGAGGCCGTGCGGGTCGAGCCCGAGGTCTATCTGCCGCAGGAATCGGCCGAGGATACCGCCGGCACCCGCGCCTTTGTGCCGCCGGTGCCGGTCGCGCTGACTTTTCTCGACCTGCCGCTCTTGCGCGGCGATGAGGTGCCCCATGCGCCCCATGTCGCGGTCACCGCGCGGCCCTGGCCGGGGTCGGTTGCACTTTATGCCGCCGCACAGGACAGCGATTACGCGCTGAGCAAGATCATTCCGCTGCCCTCCGTGATCGGTGTCACGCAGACGCCGCTCTTGCGGGCGGGGGCCGGCGTGATCGATCGGGGGCCGGCCTTGCGGGTGCGGCTGGTGCGCGGCGCCCTGCAATCGGTGAGCGAGGTGGGCCTGCTCTCGGGCGCCAACCTCGCCGCGATCGGCGACGGCACGACCGACGCCTGGGAGGTGTTCCAGTTTGCCCAGGCCGAGCTTGTCGGGCCGCGCACCTATGACCTGCGGTTGCGGTTGCGCGGTCAGGCGGGCAGCGACGGGATCATGCCCGAGGACTGGCCGGTGGGCTCGCGCTTTGTGCTCCTCAACGGGGTGCCGTCGCAGATCGACCTTGCCGACAGCGCCCGCGACCTGCCGCGCTACTTCCGCTTCGGTCCGGCGTTGCGCCCGATCGACGACGCGACCTGGCGCGCCCGTGTCGCGACGTTCCGAGGCAACGGGCTGCGGCCCTATGCGGTGTGCCATCTGCGCGCGACGGGTGACGGGGCCGGGGGGCATATGTTCGGCTGGATCCGCCGCACCCGGATCGACGGCGACCCCTGGACCGCGACCGAAGTTCCGCTGGGCGAGACGAGCGAGGCCTATCTGCTGCGCCTGCGGCACGGCGGCGCGATCCTGCGCGAGGTGACGCTGACCCAGCCGCACTGGACCTACAGCGCGGCCGAGCACGCGGCGGATGGCGTGACGGGGCCGTTTCTGGTCGAGGTGGCGCAACTGTCAGAGCGTTTCGGGCCGGGGCCGTTCCGCGCCATCGGGATTGACAGCTAGGGCGGCGGCGATGCGCCCCCTGCTTCCCGGTGATCTCGATGCCGCGGTGCGCGCCCTTCTGGCCTGCCCGCCGGCCGCACGCGCGGCGCTTGCAGATGCGATGCTGCGGCAGGCCGAGGAAGCGGACCGCCATCGCCGCCAGACCGGCCTGGCCCATCCGCGCTATGGCACCGGGTCGCTGATGGCGGCGGCGCTGCGCCATCCGCTGGCGCCCTTGCCCGATCAATGCGACACCGCCTATTGCGGCTGCCTGCTCCTGCTTCTCGATGCAATCCTTGCGCCTGCCGGTCGCTGATTTTCCGGCTGCGGGCTTTCATCTTGGCGCGGGCGGCTTATCTGCGTTAGGATCACGGAGAACCTGCGGGAGCGCGGATATGGCCAAACCAAGAGTGAGCATAGCAGAGGTCGATCCGGTCTGGCATCGCATCTGCGAAGAGGCGCAATCTGCGATTGCCGCCGAGCCGCTGATGGGCGGCCTGATCCATTCGGGCGTGTTGCATCATGCGACGCTGGAACGCGCGCTGGCCTATCGCATTTCGCTCAAGCTCGCCTCGGGCGAGATGTCCGAGCAGATCCTGCGCGAGATCGCGGATGAGGCCTATCTCGACGACCCGCAGCTTTCCGCCGCGGCGCGGGCCGACCTCGTGGCGGTGCTCGACCGTGACCCCGCCTGCCACAGGCTCTTGCAACCCTTGCTGTTCTTCAAGGGGTTCCAGGCGGTGCAGGCCTATCGCGTCGGCCATTGGCTCTGGCAAAAGGGGCGTCATGACCTCGCCTATTTCATGCAGATGCGGGTGAGCGAGGCTTTTGGCGTCGATATCCACCCGGCCGCGGTGATCGGCAAGGGCATCATGATCGACCACGCCCATTCCATCGTCATCGGCGAGACGGCGGTGGTCGGCGACAATGTGTCGATGCTGCATTCGGTGACGCTGGGCGGCACCGGCAAGGAAGAAGAGGACCGCCACCCCAAGATCGGCAATGGCGTGCTGATCGGGGCGGGGGCCAAGGTGCTGGGCAATATCCGCGTTGGACATTGCTCGCGGATCGCGGCGGGATCGGTCGTGCTGGAAGAAGTGCCGCCTTGCAAGACGGTCGCCGGTGTGCCCGCTCGCATCGTGGGCGAAGCGGGCTGCTCCCAGCCGGCCGTGGCAATGGACCAGATCCTGCAGAGCGTCGCTCAGGCCTAGGGACAAGAATTTTCGTACGAAAATTCTTTGAGGATTTTTCGTACGAAAAATCCTTTCCCCCGGTCCGCGCGGCGTTTACGCGGTGAGGTGATCGAAGGCCTGCAACGCCTTCACCCCATACATGTAGGCGGGCCCGCCGCCCATATAGACCGACACAGTCACAACCTCGGCAACCTCGTCGCGAGTGGCGCCGGCCGCGATCGCCGCCTTGACGTGAAAGCCGATGCAATCGACGCATTGCCGCACGATGCCGATGGCAATGCAGATCATCTCTTTCTCCTTGGTGCCGATGTGGCCCGGACCCATCGCCGCCTTGTGCATCGCGGAAAATCCGGCCGCCCCTTCCGGCGAGGCCCGCCTATAGGCAGCGAGGTTGCTGTTGGCTTCGGCCAGTTCGTCTTTCCAGTCCATGACAGGCTCCATGTCTTTGCATTCGTCCTGCCTGCCGCACCCCTCGTGCCGCGACCTTGCGCCAGATCAAGTCACATGACGAAAGAGCCCCGCTGTCGCCAGGACAACGGGGCTCCAGGCTGTCTCTGCGGGCCTGTGATCAGGCCAGCATCACCATCGGGTTCTCGAGGTTGGCCTTGATCGCGTTGAGCAGGTTCGCCCCCAGCGCGCCGTCGATCACCCGGTGATCCACCGAGAGCGTCACCGACATCACTGTGGCGACCTTGATCTCCCCATCGCTGCCCACCACGGGTTTGGCAACGCCCGCGCCCACGGCAAGGATCGCGCCATGGGGCGGATTGATGACGGCATCGAAATTGTCGATGCCGAACATCCCGAGGTTCGAAATGGCAAAGCTGCCGCCCATGTATTCTTGCGGCGCGAGCTTGCGGTCGCGGGCGCGGGTGGCGAGGTCTTTCATCTCGGCCGAGAGGGCAGAGAGCGACTTCTTGTCCGCATCCCTGAGCACGGGAGTGAAAAGCCCGCCTTCGATGGCCACCGCGACCGCCACATCGGAGGGCGTCAGCCGCAGGATGCGGTCGCCCGCCCAGACGGCATTGGCGTCAGGCACCGCCTGCAGCGCCAGCGCGCAGGCCTTGATGATGAAATCGTTGACCGACAGCTTCACGCCGCGCCCTTCGAGCTGCTTGTTGAGCTGGCCGCGGAACCTGAGCAGCGCGTCAAGTTCGATATCGCGGCGCAGGTAGAAATGCGGGATCGTCTGCTTGGCCTCGGTCAGCCGCGCCGCGATGGTCTTGCGCATCCCGTCGAGCTTGACCTCGGTATAGGCGCGGTCGGCATAGGTCTTGAGCACGGCCTCGGTCGAGGGGCCGGCGGCGGGTGCGGCGGCTGGTGCAGGCGTGGCTGCGGCAGCGGCAGCGGGGGCCGCCACGGAGGACGGTTTGACCTGCGGCACTGCGCCGTCCACGTCGGCCTTCACGATCCGGCCATGCGGGCCAGAGCCCGCGATGGCGGCGAGGTCGAGCCCCTTGTCCGCTGCGATGCGCCGCGCGAGCGGTGAGGCAAAAACGCGGGTGCCGTCGCGGGCAGGGGCCACGGGGCCAGAGCCTACGGGGCCAGAGCCTACGGGGCCAGAGCTTACGGGGCCAGAGCTTACGGGGCCAGAGCTTACGGGGCCGGCCGTCGTGGCAGGGGCCGCCACCGCGACCGCTGGCGCGGCGGCGGCATCAGGGGCCGGTTTCGCCACGACCGGCGTATCGGCGCTTTCGCCCTCGGCCAGCAGAACGGCGATGGCGGTGTTGACCTTCACGCCCTCGGTGCCAGCAGCGATCAGGAGTTTGCCGATCACGCCTTCATCGACGGCCTCGAATTCCATCGTGGCCTTGTCGGTCTCGATCTCGGCCAGAAGGTCGCCGGATTTGACCGTATCACCTTCCTTGACCAGCCATTTCGCCAGCGTGCCTTCCTCCATCGTGGGGGACAGGGCGGGCATCAGGATTTCCGTGGGCATCGCGCTGTCTCCTTACCGGTAGGTCACCTGGTGCACAGCGGCGATCACATCCGCCGTCGTCACCAGAGCCAGTTTCTCGAGGTTGGCCGCATAGGGCATCGGCACGTCCTTGCCGGTGCAGTTGATCACCGGCGCATCGAGGTAATCGAAGGCCTGCTGCATGATCACCGAACTGATGTAATTGCCCACCGATCCCTGCGGCCAGCCTTCCTCGACCGTCACGCAGCGGTTGGTCTTGCGCAGGCTTTCGAGCACGGTGGCCGTGTCCATCGGGCGCAGGGAGCGCAGGTCGATCACCTCGGCCTCGATCCCGTCTTGTGCAAGCTTTTCCGCAGCTTCCATCGCATAGCTCATCCCGATGCCAAAGCTCACGATGGTCACGTCGCGCCCGGACCGCGCGATGCGGGCCTTGCCGAAGGGGATCGTGAAATCGTCGAGCACCGGCACCTCAAAGGAGCGGCCGTATAGGATCTCGTTCTCGAGAAAGATCACCGGATTGTTGTCGCGGATCGCGGTTTTCATCAGACCCTTCGCATCGGCGGCGGTATAGGGCATCACCACCTTGAGACCGGGGATCTGCATGTACCAGGCCGCATAGTCCTGGCTATGCTGCGCGCCGACGCGGGCGGCAGCCCCATTCGACCCGCGAAACACCATCGGCGCGCCCATCTGGCCGCCCGACATATAGAGCGTCTTGGCGGCCGAGTTGATGATGTGGTCGATGGCCTGCATGGCAAAGTTGAAGGTCATGAACTCGACCACAGGCCGCAGCCCGCCAAAGGCCGCGCCCACCGCAATGCCGGTAAAGCCATGTTCGGTGATCGGCGTGTCGATGATCCGCTTGGGGCCGAATTCGTCGAGCATCCCCTGGCTGATCTTGTAGGCGCCCTGATATTCGCCGACCTCTTCACCCATCAGGAATACCGTCTCGTCGCGGCGCATTTCCTCGGACATCGCCTCGCGCAGGGCCTCGCGGACGGTCATCGTCTTCATCTCGGTGCCGGCGGGCCAGTCGGGGCTGGTGTCGGCCTGCGCCACGGGCGCTGGGGCAGGGGCAGGGGCAGGGGTGGCGACTGCGGGGGCCGCCATGGCAACCGGGGCCGGGGCGGCAACCGGGGCCGGGGCGGCAACCGGGGCCGCCGCAGAGGCATCCTCGCCCTCGGCCAGCAGCACCGCGATTGCGGTGTTCACCTTGACGTTTTCGGTGCCCGCCGCGATCAGCAGTTTGCCGATCACGCCCTCATCGACAGCCTCGAACTCCATCGTGGCCTTGTCGGTCTCGATCTCGGCGAGGATGTCGCCGGATTTGACCGTATCGCCTTCCGCGACCAGCCATTTGGCCAGCGTGCCCTCTTCCATCGTCGGGCTCAGGGCCGGCATCAGGATCTCGATCGCCATGGCTCAGGCCTCCTCGTGCGCGTAGATATCGGTCCAGAGCTCCGCCTCGGCGGGCTCGGCGCTCTGTTTGGAGTATTCGGCCGCCTCGTTGACGATCTCCTTGATCTCCTTGTCGATGGCCTTCAGGTCATCCTCGGTCGCGTGATTGCCGGTCAGGAGGATCGACCGGATCTGTTCGATCGGGTCGCGCTCGTCCTTCATCTTCTGGACTTCCTCACGCGTGCGGTATTTTGCCGGGTCGGACATCGAATGCCCGCGATAACGGTAGGTTTTCACCTCGAGGATGTATGGCCCCTTGCCGGCGCGGCAATGCGCGACCGCGCGTTCGCCGGCTTCCTTGACCGCCAGCACCGACATGCCGTCAACTTCTTCGCCGGGGATGCCATAGGCCGCGCCGCGCTCCCACAGCGAGGGCGACTTGGTCGAGCGCTGCACGCTGGTGCCCATCGCATACTGGTTGTTCTCGATGACAAAGATCACCGGCAGCATCCAGAGTTCGGCCATGTTGTAGGTCTCATAAACCTGGCCCTGGTTCGCCGCGCCATCGCCAAAATAGGCGAATGTCACGCGCCCGTTGCCGAGGTATTTGTCGGCAAAGGCCAACCCCGCGCCGAGCGGGACCTGTGCCCCCACGATGCCATGGCCGCCGTAGAAATGTTTCTCCTTGGAGAACATGTGCATCGAGCCGCCTTTCCCTTTGGAAAAGCCGCCCTCGCGTCCGGTCAGTTCCGCCATGATCCCCTTGGGGTTCATGCCGCAGGCGAGCATGTGGCCGTGGTCGCGGTAGGAGGTGATGCGCTTGTCGCCCTCTTCCGCCGCGGCCTCGAGGCCGACCACAACCGCCTCCTGCCCGATGTAGAGGTGGCAGAACCCGCCGATCAGCCCCATGCCGTAAAGCTGGCCCGCCTTTTCCTCGAATCGCCGGATCAGCAGCATCTCGCGGTAATGGCCCAGCAATTCCCCAGCAGAGACATTGGGTTGTGCGGCAGGTTTCGCGGTTGCGGTGGGTGTCGCTGTCTTTCTGGTCGCCATTGGTCCTCGCCCTTGCTGGTCCAAGATAGTTTAGCCTTAAACTATCTTTTAGCGCAGCCGGGACGCAAAGGCGAGGGGCAATCTGCCGTTGCGGCAGGCAATGGCTGCATGGCAGCCCTGCGCGGCGGGAAAGGCTTGGTTAACGGATCACGATCTCGTCCGCGCGCACCATGCCCAGCACGTCGCGCGCCTGCTGGTCGAGCAGGTCGAGGTCGAGGTAGCTGTCCGACAGCCGCCGGGTGAGGTTTTCCATCCGCGCGACCTCGACCGCCAGCGCGTCACGCTCCTCGGCCAGCACGCGCGCCTCGGCCAGAACTTCGGCGCGGCGAAACACGCCGTAGTCGCCCTGCACGGCGGCAAAGGTGAAATAGAGGCCGAGCAGGATCATCCCCATGATGAACATGAGCGATCCCAGGGCCGGTCGGTTGCGACGGATCATGCCAGATGCCTCGATACCGCCACTTGCGGGCGATTTCCGCCAGAATCGCACAAACGAATCGCCTTGTGAATCCCAAATCGCCCTAAACAGGCCGATTTGCAGCGTTTTCTCTGCAAATCGGCCGGGTTCTGGCCTATCCCGCGACCGAGGCGTCGTAGATCGACCCGATCGCCGCGTCGAGCGTTGCGTCGAACTCCGCCGGGGTCTGCTGCGCCGACAGCCCTTCGGTCAGCGCCCGGCTGAACGACGCGATGATCCCGGTCTGCCGTGCGAGCACCGCATTGGCCGCCTCGCGCGAATGCCCGCCCGACAGCGCCACAACCCGCATCACGCGCGGGTGCTGCACCAGCGGCAGATAGAAATTGTCCACGCTCGGCAGGCTGAGCTTGAGCATGACCTGCGCCTCGCCCTGCATCGCGTCCAGATGCGCCAGAAGCGCCGTGCGCAGCAGCGCCTCGGCCTCGGCCTTGTCGCTGATCGAGATCGTGACCTCGGGCTCGATGATCGGCACCAGCCCATGCGCGAGGATCTGCGCGCCGATGTCGAATTGCTGCGCCACCACGGCTGCGATCCCGGCCGCGTTGGCCGCGCCGATCACCGAGCGCATCTTGGTGCCAAAGATCCCCGCAGCGACCGCGCGGGTCAGCAGCGTGTCAAGACCGGCGATGTCCTTCATCAGTTGGCAGCCGTCAACCTCGCTGGCAAGCCCTTGGTCCACCTTGAGAAACGGCACGACCTGCTTGACCTGCCAGAGGAACTGCGCGGCGGGCATCCCGGCAATGGCGCGGTCCATCGTCATCTCGAACAGGATCGCGCCCAGCACCCGGTCGCCGCCAAAGGCGGGCGAGGTGCAGATGCGCGCGCGCATCGCGTGGATCTGGTCGAACATTTCCGCATCGTTCGCATAGGCGTCCTTTTGCACGCCATAAAGTGCCAGCGCCTTGGGGCTCGATCCGCCCGACTGGTCGAGCGCCGCGATGAACCCGCGGCCGTGCCGCATCTTTTCGGTCTGTGCTGCCAGTGCCATGCCGGTCTCTCCTGTAGGGGGGTAAAGTCGGAGAACTTATGGCCGCATGTGGCGCAAAGCGCAATTGTCATGCGCAGACCCCGCAGCCACAGGGCCGCGGGGTGAAATGACGCTTTCTTCGCGGCCTCAGTTGCGGAAATAGCGGTTCGCGAGGCCTGTTTCGATCCAGTCATTCAGGGCGCGCGTCTGCGCCTGCGCCGCCACATCGCGCCAAAGAGCTGCCACCTCGTCGCCGCGCCCGGCAAAGCGCGCCTCGATCGACGCGCGCAGCGTCGGTGCGCCCACATCGCCCGCCGCCTCAGCGAGCAGGACAAGGTAATAGGCCTGCGCATAGGACCGCGCCGCGCCGGAGCCCGTCATATGCGCCAACGCGGCCTTGCGCAGCGCGCGCGGATCGTCGCCGGCGATACTGTCGAGCGTGACCACATTGCCGGGCTGCGCGACATAGGCCGCCTGCGCCGCGAGCACCGTTTGCGTCGTCATCCGCGCCTCGAGCCGGTCAAGCTGCGCGATGCCGCCACCGCTCGCCCCTGCGGCAAGCGCTGCGGCATAGGCCGCGGCCGGGTCGCTGTCCTCGATCGCGCGCGACAGCAAGGCAGAGGCTGCCCCCGCATCCGCGCCGCCCGCCGCGATCACCGGGGCGAGCAGATCGGGCACCAGCGCCGGTGCGCGCGGCACGCCAAGCCCGTCGAGCAGCGCCGCCGCAAGCGCCACGCGCTGCGCATCGCTGATGTCGCCATCGACCAGACCCGCCAGCGTCGCGCTGTCGATGATCTGCGCCCGTGCACGCGGCGCCGTGCGCGCCTCGAGTGCCAGCGCGGCGATCAGGCTGCCCGCGTCGGCATACATGTCGGGCTCGACCAGGATGCCGCCGGCGGGCAGGTTGGCCTCGATGGTGATCTCGCCCGGATCGGCGACAAAGGCCGCGACCTTGTCCATCAGAGCGTTGACAAAGTTCCGCTCGACCGCGCCGGGCGCGCGAGAAACGCCGTTTGCGTCGAGGGACATCAGCTCTTGCATGATGAATTCGGTGCCCATCTGCCGCACCGCCTCGGGATCACGCAGATTGGCCGGCAGCATGGTCGAAAACGCCGCCCAGCCGCCCGCATCCTTGAGGCTGAGCACGGCCCGGCTCACCCGATAGGCGGGCTCGCGGGTATAGCGATAGGGGTCGTAGTGCGGCAGGATCGTCGCCGCGCCGGAAAAGTCGAGCGTGGCCAGCCCGTTGACGGCCAGCGTCGCGTCGAGCGCGGTCTCCCCGGTGGCATAGACGTAGCCAACCTGCGCGCGCGCCTGATCGAGGTTGATCTCGTTGAACCCGGCCGAGCGCAGCATCAGCGCCGCCTCACGCTCAAGACAGGTCAGCGTCGCCTGCGCGCCGACCAGGTCGAGCGTGAGCTCGCTCTGCGCCTCGAACGGCGCGGCGAAATCGCTGCTCATCGTCACGCGGTCGATGGTGATCGTGCATTGCCCGGCCTGATCATAATTGAGAGTCGGGCGCAGCGTGACGCCCGAAATCGACACCGTCCCGCGCATGATGTCGGTGGACATGTGGTCGTATTGTACTTCCATCTCGGTGCGCAGCCCGGCGATGGCCAAATTGGCGAGGAAGGTGGCAAGCCGGTTCGGTGCCAGCAGGTCGCTGAATGCGGGCAGCGGGTCGGTCTCGACTGCCTGCACCGGGGCCGCGGTAAGCGCGGTGGCGCAGAGAAGGGCGGCAAGGGTGGTCTGACGGCACAGCATGAGAATTCCTTTCATGAACGGCGTTCAAGGCAAACATCATCGAAGTCAGGCCGCGTGGCCAGTAGGGAATACCCTACCTCGCCGCCTCCCGATCAGCCAAGCGCGGCGACGCCGGGCAGGATCTTGCCCTCCATCCACTCCAGAAACGCGCCGCCGGCGGTCGAGACATAGCTGAAGTCCTCTGCCGCCCCCGCCTGGTTGAGCGCCGCGACCGTGTCGCCGCCACCTGCGACCGACACCAGCCGCCCGGCGCGGGTCAGTTCTGCCGCATGGCGCGCGGCGGCGACGGTGGCCATGTCGAAGGGCGGGATCTCGAAGGCACCAAGAGGCCCGTTCCAGACCAGCGTCTTTGCCCCCTCCATCACCTGCGCGATATAGGCGACAGTCGCGGGGCCCGCGTCGAGGATCATCGCATCGTCGGGGCAGGCGTCAGGCGCCAGCGTTTCGCTCGCCGCACCCGCCTTGAATTCGCGCGCCACCACGATGTCGCGCGGCAGGATCACCTCGCAGCCCGCCACCTTCGCCTTGGCGAGGATGTCGCGGGCGGTGTCGGCGAGGTCATGTTCGCAGAGCGATTTGCCCACGCCGATGCCCTGCGCGGCGAGAAAGGTATTGGCCATGCCGCCGCCGATCACCAGATGATCGACGCGGCCCACGAGGTTGCCCAGGAGGTCGAGCTTGGTCGAGACCTTAGCGCCGCCCACGACGGCCATCACCGGGCGGTCAGGGGTGCCCAGCGCACGCTCCAGCGCGCCCAGTTCCTCGGCCATCAGGCGGCCCGCGCAGGCAGGCAGCAGATGCGCGAGCGCCTCGGTCGAGGCATGGGCGCGGTGCGCGGCGGAAAAGGCGTCGTTGCAATAGATGTCGCCGAGGCTCGCCAGGCGGGCCGCGAAATCGGCATCGTTCTTTTCCTCGCCGGGGTTGAAGCGCAGGTTTTCGAGCAGCATCACCTCGCCCGGCGCCATCGCGGCAACGGCCTCGCCATAGGCGCCATCGACAAAGGTCACGCTCTGCCCCAGCGCGGCCTCGAGCGCGCCGACGACCTGGCGCAGCGACATTTCCGGCACCACCTTGCCCTTGGGCCGGTCGAAATGCGCCATCAGGATCGGCTTGCCGCCGGCTGCCAGGATGTCGCGGACGCTGGGCACGATCCGGTCGATCCGCGTGGCATCGGTGACGACGCCGTTTTCCACCGGCACGTTGATATCGACGCGCAGCAGCACACGCTTGCCCGCGAGGTCCATGTCATCGAGTGTCTTCCAGGCCATCGGTCCCGTCCTTGCTTGCTGTGGTGCCCGCTGCACCGGTTGCAGAGGTGATGCCCCAGCCGACCGCCGCTTGGCAAGCGCGGCGTCACGCCTTAGGTAGGGCAGGGAATGCGACATGAGGAGGGCCCGATGGCCGACAGCACCGATCTCGACAACACGATCATCATCACGCTCAGGGACGGGCCGGTGACGATCCAGCTCTTGCACGATGTGGCACCGCTGCATTGCGCCCGGATGAAGGAGCTCGCCCGCGCCGGGGCCTATGACAACGTGGCCTTCCACCGGGTGATCGACGGCTTCATGGCCCAGACCGGCGATGTCGAGAACGGCAATATGGAGAAGGATTTCAACATCCGCCGCGCCGGCACCGGCGGGTCGGACCTGCCGGACCTGCCGGCCGAGTTCTCCAAGCTGCCGCATGACCGCGGCACGCTGGGCGCGGCGCGCTCGTCGAACCCCAATTCGGCCAACAGCCAGTTCTTCATCAACTTTTCCGACAACCATTTCCTCAACGGGCAATACACGGTCTATGGCCGCGTGGTGTCGGGGATGGAGCATGTGGACAAGATCACGCGCGGCGAGCCGCCGATGAACCCGGACCGGATGATCTCGGTCAAGGTGGCCGGCGATGCGTAGCCTGGCTCTTGTGATGGCGCTCGCGGCCGGCCCGGCTGCGGCCGTGGGCCTCGAGATCGACGTGGCGGGCGAGGCCAATGGCACGATCGTGATCGACCTTTTCGAAGATGTGGCGCCCGCGCATGTGGAACAGATCACCGCGCTGGCGATGGCGGGGGCCTATGACGGCGTGGTGTTCCACCGCGTCATCGACGGCTTCATGGCGCAGACCGGCGATGTGGAGTTCGGCCGCATGGGCGACGACATGTCGCGGGCGGGCATGGGCGGGTCGGACCGCCCCGACCTGCCGGCCGAGTTCTCGGACATCCCGTTCCTGCGCGGTGTCGTCGGGATGGCGCGGGCGCAGGACCCCAACAGTGCCAACAGCCAGTTCTTCATCATGTTCGCGCCGGGCGAGTTCCTCAACGGGCAATATACCGTTGTGGGCGAGGTCACGGCGGGGCTCGAGGTGCTGGATGCGATCAAGCGCGGTGCGGGCAACAATGGTGCGGTGATCGGCCGGCCCGATGTGATGGCCGCGGTGCGCGTGACCGAGTGAGCCGTCTCCTGTGACGGTTGCCAAGCGGTCCGCCTGCGGCGGGCCGTTCTTGTTTCAGAGGGGGCTCTGCCCCCGTCGCCGCCTGCGGCGGCGCCTCCCCCGGGATATTTCCGGCCAAAAGATGCTCAGGTGCCGCAGAAGGTCTGGGTCACCCGTTCAGTGTCGGTCGGCGGGCGGCTGAAGGCCGGGTCGGGCTGAGCGGGGCGGGTGACTGCGGCCAGCATGCGGTGGAACGGGGCGAGGTCGCCGGCGAGGGCGGCTGCAATCGTGGCCTCGATCAGATGCGTGCGGGGGATGACCTGCGGGTTGGTCCGCGCCATCAGGGCCGTGTCGGGCGCGCGCGCCTGCCAGCGGGCCTGCCAGGCGGCAAAGGCCGCGCGGTCGGTGAACATATCCTGCGCCTGGGCGGTGGGAAGGGCCGCGAAGGTATTGGTGAAATCGGCGCCATCGCGCGCCATCAGGGCCAGCAGGTCCTCGATCAGGGGGCGGTCGGCCTCGGTCGGTCTGGCGAGGCCGAGCTTGGCGCCGAAGGTGGTGAGCCAGGCGCTGTGGTAGATGTCGGCAAAACGGTTGATGATCTGCGTGTAGTCCTTGACGGCGGCGTCCTGATCGGGGGCGAGGGCTATCAGCGCGGTGGCGAATTGCGCGAGGTTCCACAGGGTGATCTGCGGCTGGTTGCCATAGGCGTAGCGGCCCGCGCGGTCGATCGAGGAGAACACGGCCATCGGGTGATAGCTATCGACAAAGGCGCAGGGGCCATAGTCGATCGTTTCGCCCGATATGGCGCAATTGTCGGTGTTCATCACACCATGGACAAAGCCGAGCCCCATCCATTGCGCGACCAGGCGGGCCTGTCTTTTGGTGACGGCGGCGAGCAGGTCGGCGGGGCCTGTGGCCAGCGGATAGTGGCGCGCGATGGCGTGGGCGGTGAGCGCCGCGAGAGCCTCGCGGTCACCGCTGGCGGCAAAGCGCTGGAAAGTGCCGACGCGGATATGGCTTTGCGCGACGCGGGTCAGGATCGCGCCGGGCAGGGGGCTGTCGCGCAGCACGGTCTCGCCGGTCGTGACGGCGGCCAGCGCCCGGGTGGTGGGCACAGCGAGCGCCGCCATCGCCTCGGACACCAGATATTCGCGCAGCACCGGCCCCAGCCAGGCACGTCCGTCGCCGCCGCGGGAATAGGGGGTGGGGCCCGCGCCCTTGAGCACGAGGTCGCGGCGGATGCCGTCCCGGCCCACCACCTCGCCCAGCAGGATCGCGCGCCCGTCGCCGAGACCCGGGTTCCAGTTGCCGAACTGGTGCCCGCCATAGGCCTGCGCGAGCGGCATCGCCCCGGTCGGGATCCGGTTGCCCGCCAGCACATCGGCGGCGGCGCGCAGGGCAGCGGGGTCCAGGCCGAGGAGCTCTGCGAGGGCGTCGTTGACCACGATGAGGCGCGGGGCTGCCACGGGCGTCGGATGCTGCCGCGTGAAGAGCCGCGCCGGCAGGCGTGCAAAGCTGTTGTCGAACGGGATGTGCAGGTCCATGCCTCGGACATAGCCTGTCCGACCGGCCCGGCAAAGGTGCGACGCGCGCCTGGCCTCTGCGGTCGGTTCAATTTTATCGAACCGGACGGCCTGCATTAACACTCTGTCCATCTCGACCTTGCAGAAATGTGTCAGACAAACAGCAAGGGTCCACAATGGAACGGATCGCGAAACTGATGGCCGATGCGGCGCCGCTTCATGCGCCCCATGACATCATCGACAGCGCTCTGGAAACAGTGCGTCGCCACTTGCGGATGGAGGTGGCCTATCTGAGCGAATTTGTGGGTGATGAGGTTGTGTTTCGGGCGGTGAGCGCACCCGGCCTCGAGGATCTGGTCAAGCCCGGCGACACGCGGTCGGTCGATCAGGTGTATTGCCGGCACATCATCGCAGGTGATCTGCCGCGCCTGATCCGCGATACGGCGGATCATTCGTTTGCCCAAACGATGCCGATCACGACACAGCTTCCCATCGGCAGCCATGTCTCGGTCCCGATCCGGCGCGACGACGGGTCGATCTATGGCATGTTCTGTTGCCTCAGTCCGCGCCCCAACCCCACGCTCAATGATCGCGATCTCGAGGTGATGGAGTTGTTTGCAGAACTGTCGAGCCGGCAGGTCAACCGGTCGTTGCTCGACCGCGCGCGGCGTGGGACGATCGAGGCAAGCACCCGCGACATGATCGACGAGGGTTTGTTTCGCGTGGTTTATCAGCCGATTGTCAATCTCGCGACGGGCGAGACCGTGGGCTTTGAATCGTTGTGCCGCTTCCCCGGCGAACCCTATCGCTCGCCCGACATCTGGTTTGCCGAAGCGGCGGAGGGCGGTCTGGGCGAAGAGCTTGAGATCGCCGTTGCCGCCCGCGCTTTGATTGCGCTCCCCTTGCTGCCCGAACCGCTGTATCTTTCGGTCAACTGCGCGCCAGAAACGCTGGCCAGTGGCGCGATCAGCCGGCTTCTGTCGGGGTGCGACCAGTCGCGTGTCGTGGTTGAGATCACCGAACATGCGTCGGTGGCCGATTACGATGCGATGCTCAAAGAACTGGCATTGCTGCATGACCGCGGGGTGCGGATTGCGATCGATGATGCCGGGGCCGGCTATTCGGGACTGCAACACATCCTGCGGCTGAAACCTGACATCATCAAGCTCGACATGGCGCTGACCCGGTCCATCGACACCGATTACGCCCGGCGGTCTCTGGCCGAGGCGCTGAGCGGATTTGCCCGCGAAACAGGCGCCAAGCTGATTGCCGAGGGTATCGAGACGCGCGGCGAAGCCGATACATTGCGCGAAATCGGTGTGGCGCTGGGGCAGGGTTTCCTGCTCGGGCGGCCTGATACGCTGGGCGCCGCACTGGGCAGACTGACCGTCGCGCCCGCGGCGCGCCTGCTGGCCTGAGGTCAGGCGGTGGCCCGCGCACAGGCTCTGTGCTAGACTTTCGAGACTGCCCGCTCTAAGAGCGCAGGTGACAGCGCGATAGCGCTAACATCAGTTTTGGGGGGCTCATGGTCTCGCGCGTGATTCCGGTCGATCCGTTCGACCTCGTGATCTTTGGGGGCACCGGCGATCTGGCGCGCCGCAAGATCCTGCCGGGGCTCTACCGTCGCTTTCGCGCCGGTCAGATGCCCGAAGGCGCGCGCATCATCGGGGCGGCGCGCAGCGAGATGGACGCCGAAGGCTACCGTCAGCTTATTTCGGCCGCCATTGCAGAGTTCGGCGGCACCGAGGCCGAGGATCAGGCAAGCCTCGCCGCTTTTCTGGGGGGCCTCGACTATGTGACCATTGACGCCACCGGCGATGGCGGATGGAAGGATCTGGCCGCGCTGATGTCGCGCGATGTCGTCCGGGCGTTCTATTTCTCTGTCGCGCCCGCGTTGTTCGGGGCGCTCGCAGAGCGGCTCCACGCGCATGGGATAGCCAATGACCAGAGCCGCATCGTGGTTGAAAAGCCCTTTGGCCGCGATCTGGCCTCGGCACGCAGCCTCAACCAGACGCTCGCGGCCCATTTCGATGAACATCAGATCTACCGGATCGACCATTATCTGGGCAAGGAAACGGTTCAGAACCTGATGGCCGTGCGCTTTGGCAACGTGCTGTTCGAACCGCTCTGGAACAACCACTATGTCGATCACATCCAGATCACGGTGGCCGAGACGGTGGGTGTCGGTGGGCGCGGCAGCTATTACGACAAATCCGGTGCGATGCGGGACATGGTGCAGAACCACCTGATGCAGCTGTTGTGCCTGATCGCAATGGAACCGCCGAGCCATTTTGACGCCGATGCCGTGCGCGACGAAAAGCTCAAGGTGATTCGTGCTCTGCAACCCCTTGATCCGCATCATGTTGTCCGCGGCCAATACGACGCCTCCACCGAAAGCCCGAGCTATCGCGAGGATGCCGAAAACGCGCGGTCCTTTACCGAGAGCTTTGTCGCGATGAAGTGCCATATCGCCAACTGGCGCTGGGCCGGGGTGCCGTTCTACCTGCGCACGGGCAAGCGGCTCAAGGCGCGGTCCTCTGAAATCGCAGTGGTTTTCCAGGACCTTGGACATTCCATCTTTGAAGGAGACGAGGCGCGCCACCGCAATATCCTGTCGATCCGCCTGCAACCCAACGAAGGCATGGACCTGCAGGTCACGATCAAGGAACCGGGCCCCGGTGGCATGCGCCTCATCGACGTGCCCCTCGACATGACCTTTGCCGACGCGCTGGGCGATGATGCGGGCGACGTCACCGATGCCTATGAGCGGCTGATCATGGATGTGATCCGCGGCAACCAGACGCTGTTCATGCGCGGGGACGAGGTCGAGGCCGCATGGGCCTGGACCGACCCGATCATCGCCGGATGGGAGGCGCGCAATGACGTGCCCAAACATTACGACACCGGGTCGAACGGCCCCGAGGATGCCATGATGCTGATGCACCGCGATGGCCGCCGCTGGCGCGAGATCAAGGGATAACGTCACCCTATCAGGAGGTTGTGCGATGGAGTTCATCGAATACCCCGATGCCGAAATGATGATGATGAACCTCGCCAACACGCTTGCGGGCGAGGTGCGGCAGGCCCTGTCCCAGCAAGAGACGGTGAGCATCGCCGTGCCGGGTGGCAGCACACCCGGCCCGGTTTTCGATGCGCTGGCGGCGGTTGACCTCGACTGGGCGCGCGTGCGCGTCATGCTCACCGATGAGCGGTGGGTGCCAGAGACATCGCCGCGGTCCAATACCCGCCTCCTGCGGGCCCGTTTGCTCACCGGGCATGCGAGGGCGGCGACGCTGGTGCCGCTCTACCTCGACGCGCCCACGCCCGAGGAATGCCTGGCAGAGCTTGCCGCGACGATCACGGCCGCGCTGCCCTTACGGCTGGTGCTTCTGGGCATGGGCGAGGACATGCACACCGCGTCGCTCTTTCCGGGCGCCGACCGTCTTCAGGAAGGGCTGACAGGCGACGCGGTGATCCTGCCGATGCGGGCATCCGGCGTCGAAGAGCCGCGCGTGACCCTGACGGCGCAGGTCCTGGGCGGGGCCCTGTCGCGCCATATCGTGATCACTGGCGCCGCGAAACGCGCGGCGCTGGAACGGGCGCGCGGCCTGCCCGCAGAACAGGCGCCTGTCGCCGCGATCCTGAACGGGTCCATCATCCACTGGGCGGAGTCCTAGCCATGTTTTCCGAACTCAAGAGCCACCATGCCGGCATCGCCGGTCGCCGGATCGCTGACAGCTGTGACGGCGCCCGTGCGCGGGCGTTTTCCTTGTCCCTGGGCGAGATGCTGTTCGATTATTCCAAGACCGGGATCGACACGGCCGCGCGCGACATGTTGATCGGCCTGCTCGATGCGGCCGGTGTCGCGGCCAAGCGTGATGCGATGTTCGCGGGCCGGCCGATCAACGAGACCGAGGGACGCGCCGTGCTGCATACGGCGCTGCGCAACCTCGATGGCGGCCCGGTCATGGTGGATGGCGTCGATGTCATCCCCGGCGTGCGCGCGACCCTGGCGCGGATGGAGGATTTCGCGGACCAGGTGCGCAGCGGCACCTTTGCCGGGCAGGGCGGCGCGATCACCGATGTCGTCAATATCGGCATCGGCGGCTCTGACCTCGGCCCTGCGATGGCGGTGCGCGCGCTCGCACCCTATCACGATGGCCCGCGCTGCCATTTCGTCAGCAACGTGGACCCCGCCGATGTCGCGGCCGTCCTGCGCGCCTGCGACCCGGCGACGACGCTGGTGATCGTGGCGTCCAAGACCTTCACCACCATCGAGACGATGACCAACGCCCGCACCGCCAAGGCCTGGATGGGGCAGGCGGTCACCGACCCGGCCGCGCAATTCGCCGCGCTGTCCACCGCGCGCGACAAGACCGCCGCCTTCGGCATTGATCCTGAACGGGTTTTCGGTTTCGAGGATTGGGTCGGCGGGCGCTATTCCATGTGGGGCCCGATCGGGCTCAGCCTGATGATCGCCATCGGGCCTGACGCGTTTCGCGCCTTCCTGCGTGGTGCGCAGGCGATGGACGACCATTTCCGCGCCGCGGCCTGGCACGAGAACATGCCCGCCATGCTCGCACTGGTGGGGCTGTGGCACAACCAGGTCTGCGGCCATGCGACCCGCGCCGTGCTGCCCTATGACAACAACCTCGCGCGCCTGCCCGCCTACCTCCAACAGCTCGAGATGGAAAGCAACGGCAAAGGCGTCAGCATGGACGGCGCCGATCTGCCCTGTGACAGTGGCCCCGTGGTCTGGGGCGAGCCCGGCACCAACGGTCAGCACGCCTTTTACCAGCTCATCCATCAGGGCACCCGTATCGTGCCTTGCGAGTTCCTGATCGCCGCGCGCGGACATGAGGACGCGCTGCACCACCAGCACCAGTTGCTGATCGCCAATTGTCTCGCGCAATCCGAGGCGCTGATGCGCGGCCGCTCGTTTGACGAGGCGCGGGCGATCATGGCGGCCAAAGGGCTGACTGGCGCCGAGCTTGACCGGCAGGCGCGCCACCGCGTGTTTCCCGGCAATCGCCCCTCGGTGACGCTCGCCTATCCGCAGCTCACCCCCTATGTCTTGGGCCAGATCATCGCGCTCTATGAACATCGCGTGTTCGTCGAGGGTGCAGTGCTCGGCATCAATTCCTACGACCAATGGGGGGTGGAACTGGGCAAGGAGCTCGCCACCGCGCTGCAACCCGTGATCGAGGGCGCGCGCGATGCCGCCGACAAGGACGGCTCGACCGCGCAACTGGTGGGCTATCTGCGCAAGAACGGCGCCTGAAGCACGTCAGGCGTGGCTGCGCGCCACGCCCGGCTTCTCTGTGCCCGAAATACTCTCGCCGAAGGCATCCGCACCCGCAGCCCACGCGACCTCAGGTCAGCCGACGGCCGCCGTCACGATGATCTCGACCAGATAATCGGGCGTGGCGAGCTTCGCCTCGCCGGTCCAGCGCGCGGGGCAATGGCCCTGCGGCACCCAGGTATCCCAGACCGCGTTCATC
>Ga0210015_1000098_pt1 | contig 87602 bp, 80 predicted proteins | sample CryGeymeta201522_FD_185471 | JGI IMG/M metagenome (GOLD analysis project Ga0210015, IMG submission 185471) | Groundwater microbial communities from Crystal Geyser aquifers in Utah, USA - Crystal Geyser metaG 2015-22 (SPAdes) (version 2) | ecosystem: Environmental > Aquatic > Deep subsurface >...
TGAAAAACCAGGTCAGTTTGGGTTCTGTGAACACTTCCAATTCTTTGATTTCAATATTTGAAGGCAGCTTGGTTTGATAGGCACTTTTTGGCAACCCGGAATAAATGATTACGGCATCAAATTGCTGGGAAACCTCTTCCATAAAATCACTCAGCATAAAATTTCGGAATCCTACTCCGTCGGTAATGACGATACCTAACTTTTTCATTTACTTTTATTTCCAGTTAATACAAAAAACCAAATAACCACAAGGGTATGGTATTGTTAAATCCAAACTCCAAATTATCTGCCGCCACAAAAGCATTGTCAAAATTTTTTATTTGTTTGGTGCTTTTGTTTTTGCCGCCTATTTCAAAAACAGTATTTCCGTCTATTAAAAAATCACCCTGTGTAGCGTAACTTATTTTATGTTTATAGCTTAACTGATTGGCAAAAAAAGTTTCTCTCATATTGCCTATATTGGCATATTTTGGGGATAAAGCCATCATTAAATTGGTGTTTTCCAAAAATATTTTGTCTGGTTTTTGCAATTTGCTAATTCCTCCAGCTACTTTAAATAGGTTTAGGGTGAGCCCAATTTCTTCCAAATAATGAAAATACAAAAGCAATGTGGTTCTGTTGATTCCTATTTTTTCACTTAATTTACTCACATTTGGCACAAATGGCACCGATTCTGAAATAATGAGCAGCAGCTGTTTCATTTTATGGATATAAGCCAAATCTACCCCTCTAAGTTGCGGAAGCTCAATCTCTAACATTAAATTAATGATTTCATTGATACTAATAAAATACCAATCGGGGTTTTCATTATAAAAGGGATAATAGCCTGTTTTTAAATAGTTTTCAAAATAATGAAGCGGTTTAAGTTTTAAGGAAATGGCATCTGTAATTTCAAAATGATTTTCTAAAATGGCTTCTAGTGAATATGTTTCTAAAATCTCCCCGGTTTCAATGCTCAAATACTCCCTAAAAGAAAGGCCTTGCATGTGATAAACGTTTGCCCTTCTGCTTAAATCGGCTCTGGCGTTCAAAATTTCCAATAAGGAAGACCCAGTAAACACCACCTTAAGGGTTGGAAAATCGTCGTAAATGTTTTTAAGTTCCTGCGACCAATTTGGATATTTATGCACCTCATCCAAAAAAAGATTTTTGCCGCCCCGCTTGACAAAATAATCGACCAATTCCATTAAAGAATGGTTGCTGAACCAAATATTGTCTAAGCTTAAGTATACTGTGTTTTCGGTTTCTTGACTTAAATGTATCTTGATATACTGTAAAAGTAACGTGGTTTTTCCAATTCCACGGGCACCTTTAATGCCTATTAACCTAGAATTCCAGTTGATTTCACCCATCAAACCTCTCACAAAAGTTGTGGAGGTTATATGCAATTTTTGCCGATATTTTTCAAATAAGCTTTCCATTTTGTATAGTGCAAACTACAAATTTATATAAATATTGTTTAGCACAATAAGCATTTTATACTTAATTTGTTTTAAGCCTTGCATCATAACCGTTTCATAGCTCCCTAAACTGTTTTTGATGATTGATATCCCAAAGTTCCTGATTTAACATCGTTTCCAAAAACAATGCAGCAGTGTTTCCTTTGCCAAAAGCAGCCGTTTTTTTTATACCTTGGCGTTTATCGATGTTTAGTAAGGCCTCACTTATACTCTTAATATCATAATCCACATGGACAATATCCGCATTTATCGCCCTGTTTTGTTGCCGGGTTCCAATATTGATGATGGGAATGCCATAATAAGGCGCTTCCCTTATGCCTGCACTGCTGTTTCCAATAATGAACTGGGCATTTTTAAGCAGGGTTAAAAAATATTCGAAGCGCAAGGAAGGAAATACCCTGAAGCGTGGGTTATTTTTTAAGGGTTTGTAGGCGTCAATGATGCTTTGGCTTCCTAAATCGTTGTTGGGATAAATCACCACATAATGGTGGGTGTCTTTCATTAAAGCCGTCACAAAATCGGCTGCCTGCTTTTTTATGGCGGTAACCTCTGTGGTTACGGGGTGAAACATCACAATAGCATAGGCTTCAAACGGGATTTCGTAATATTTTTTTACCACCTCTAAATTTGGCAACTCCTTCGAAAACATGATGTCAATGTCGGGCGAGCCAATTTTATATACCGATGATGCCATTTCACCCATTTGCAGCAAGCGTTTTTTGGCATCGCCGTTGGAAACAAAATGAATGTGACTTAGTTTGCTTACGCTGTGCCGAATCAATTCATCTACCGTACCCGACAATTCCCCGCCTTCGATATGCGCCACCAAAATATTGTTGAGCGAGCCCACAATGGCTCCTGCCAAGGTTTCCACGCGGTCTCCATGCACCACAATCATATCGGGAATTACCGTTTTTACGTAAGCCGAAAGCCCTTCAATGGTTTTTGCTAGGGTTAAATCCATCGTGGTTTCGTGGGTGTGGTTTTCAAAAGTATGCACGTTTTTAAATCCGCAACGTTCTATTTCTATTAAGGTATAGCCGTATTCCTCCTGCAAATGCATCCCGGTCACAAACACATAGACTTCAAATGCCGGATGGCTTTCAAGAATTTGAATCAAGGATTTTATTTTACCGAAATCGGCACGGGTTCCGGTTAGAAATAGGATTTTTTTCATCAATTGGTTTTACTAATTACATCCAAATATTTTTAGCTGACTTCTTTTAAGGTAATGGAATTTCAAATAATTGTACCTCTATTTTATTTTCTTAGCGCAGTCTAAGCTACTTAAGTTGAGACACACTCCCAAGTTAATTGTACATCATTTTCTATATCTTTTAAAGCGACTTTGCCTAACAACTCATTAAAATGTTCTGCTAAAATTTCACCTGTCCCCGGGCGTTTAACCCAAATATTCTCTTTGGTGAAGAGATCTCCTTTTTTAATGGGGGCAATGGCACAAACGGTGGCAAAGGCAAAATCGATGGTGACTTGCTCTTCTTTGGCCGGTTCTTTGGTGCCGTCGCGCATTTTCCAAATTTCATTGCTTGCGATAATCAATTCTTTTGCAGCTCGTTCATCCATACTGCACACAATATCCGGTCCGGTGCGATGCATACGGTCGGTAAAATGGCGTTCCAAAATACTAGCGCCCAAGGCCACTGCGCCCAAACAGGCATTGTTGTTTAAAGTGTGATCACTCAATCCAAATACCTTGTCGGAGAAAGCTTGATGCATAGCCGTCATGGCTCCCAATCGCACCAAATGGGTGGGTGTCGGATACAAATTGGTGGTATGCAATAAGGCCACCGGCACTTGGTGTTTGTCAAAAATGGCCACCGCTTTTTGAATGCTTTCTATCGTATTCATTCCCGTACTTAATATTACAGGTTTACCAAAAGCAGCAATGTGTTCCAATAGCGGATAGTTGTTACATTCCCCAGAACCAATTTTATAGGCTGGCACATTCATTTTTTCCAGTCTGTTGGCAGCAGCACGGGAGAAAGGCGTAGAAATAAAAATCATTCCCTTGCTTTCCACATAGTTTTTTAGCGCCAATTCATCCGTTTCATTAAGGGCGCAACGTTTCATAATTTCATAAATGGAAACGGTTGCATTGCCAGGAATTACTTTTTTTGCCGCAGCACTCATTTCGTCTTCCACGATGTGGGTTTGGTGTTTTATCACTTCTACCCCAGCCCTGTGGGCAGCATCCACCATTTCTTTTGCTACTTGCAAAGACCCCTCGTGGTTGATTCCCAATTCGGCAATGACCAAGGGTGGATGATTGGGACCTATTTTTCTTCCTGCTATTTCAATAAAGGCACTCTCGCTTCTCGACGGCGCTCGAAGTGACGGTAATTGGTTGTACGTTGTTCGTTGTCCATTGTCGGTTGATTTCTGTAGCAAGTACTCCGCATAATCAAAATCTTCTTGGGTGTCAATATCGACTTTGGCATAAAGATGGTTTACGATAAACGGCAAATGATGTTCTCCCAATAATTTACCTTCTAAAATTAATGCTGTTTTGACGATGTACAACAAGCCATTTTCATAATATAAGGGTTCCAAATCCTGGCTGCGTTGGCCTATAGAATAATTAAAAGGTACAAATATGTTGTTGGTGATTTTTCCAAATTTTTGTTCGTTTCTGGAAACGGTCATTAAACTGTCGAAATTGCCTTCTTTCATTCTTTTAAGTGCCTCCTGCATTAGGTTTTTTGGACGTAAGGGATTGGTTGGTTGCAGCACCACCACATAATCATAATGCCCTTCCACATTTTTCATGACATGTTTTAATGTGTCCATGGTTGGTGATATATCGGTAGCCAAAGCTACTGGTCTGTCTATCACCTCAGCACCATATTGCAAGGCAGTTTCTTTAATCGAAGCATCATCCGTACTCACCACAATTTTGTTTATATGGTTATCTTTCGCAAAATGAATGCTGTGTGCAATCATTGGGATGCCACCCAACAATAGCGTATTTTTATGGGGCAATCGTTTTGAACCTCCTCTTGCCGGGATGATGGCTATGGTTTTCATCGTTATTAATTTATGTAAAAATATTGTTTTAATTAGTTTTTTCAGGTATTCCATACAATTTTATTGCTTATACTTTGGTATGTACCTTAAATCTTTTATAAATTAATCTATGGCCAGTATATAAAACCAGTCTATGAATTAATTCTTAATCGTTTGTATAAAAGAGTTTTACTATAAAGGTACCCGGGCGGCTAATTTTCCATCCTTTGTGCGCTTTGTGCGTTTTTCTTTGTGTACTTAATGGGTAATTTATTTAATGCTAATCCATTATTTATACACAATGATTCGTTTCAAAAGTACATTCAAAATCATTTACAGAAAACATAAATCACTGCTCTACCATGTAGTTTACTAGTACATACCTGCATGTAACATAGGCAACTAAGGAATGAAAAATATCCATTTTGTTTCAATCCAAAAATAAATTCCCCAAATATGTAAGAACTGAACTATGTAAAAATTCACCACTGTATCCTGTATTTCCTTATGTTAAAATTTACAAATTAAATCCGAAAACATTGCCAATTCTTTTGGGTCTGCCAGCCATGAACAGTATCTTTGCATAATAAATTATCAACCACAATCTAATTAGAACATTAGATAAAATGAAACAGATTATGAAAAAAATTATTTACACATTAGTTCTTTCCGCTTTGGTTATAGCAGGAGCTGATGCACAGGAAAAAACATTTAACCGCTGGTCCATTGAAGCAGCAGGAGGCTTACACAAACCTTCAAGACCTTTTGTTGACGGGTATTTTGCTGCTAATTTTGACGCTTGGCAAGGAAGCCTCGGCGTGCGCTATATGATGAATGAAAAGTTTGGTTTGAAACTGGATTTTGGATACAACGACATCAAAGAAGACGACAACAGCTTGCCTTTTGAATCGCAATATTACCGCGCTGATTTGCAAGGTGTAGTTAACTTAGGTAGCTTTTTTAAGTTTAGCGACTGGACCAATACCATTGGGTTACTCCTTCATGGTGGCGCAGGAGTTGGTGTTTTACAAACCGGAGAAAACGCACTTATTGCTGATGAAGAAGACTATATGGCGAATTTCATGGTGGGTATCACCCCGCAATTTCGTTTGAGCAAAAATCTGGCGCTTACTACCGACTTGACCATAATTGGGAATGTAAACCAAGATTTTACTTGGGATGGTAATGCCTATACTACCAAACGTGGTTTTGACGGAATGTTAGTCAATGCTTCTGCCGGATTAACGCTATATCTTGGAGATAAAGACGTTCATGCCGATTGGTATTCAGAAGAATCTCAAGTATTTAGCCAACTGGAAGAATTAGATAATCGCTTGTCAAAAATAGAAACCGACATGATAGATTCTGACCAAGATGGTGTGCCTGATTATTTAGATCGCGAACCTAATACTCCTTCTGGTGTTGCCGTAGATACCAAAGGTAGAGCTATCGATATAAATAAAAATGGTATTCCTGACGAAATGGAAGCTTCCCTAGATACACGTTATGCCAAAAAAGGCGAAACTGCCCAAGGTGGAAATGCCTCTATGACTATTGAAGAATTAATCAACAAAGGCTACGTAAATGTATATTTCCGTTTTAATAGCGACCAACCGGAAACCTATTCCTTACAAGCAGTAAATTACTTGGTTGTGCATATGAAAGAACATCCAGGTGCCAATGCCGACCTAATAGGGTATGCTGACGAAATTGGAAATCCTGCATACAACCAACAACTTTCAGAACGCAGAGCAACTAAAGTAAAAGAACTTCTTGTTGCCGCCGGTATTGATGGCAACCGCTTAACCGTAAAAGGGGCTGGAGAAGATACTACTGTAAACAAAGAATCTACCGGTGCTCGTCAATTGGTGCGACGTGTTACTTTTAAATTGAAATAAGAATATTTTATTTTTTAATACCTATAAAATCCCTGTTAGTAAAGTACTGACAGGGATTTTTTAAATTCCATCCAACCATTACACCATCAATAATGTTATGTCGAGCCTGCCTGCGGTAGGCAGGTGATTTTTATGCAGTGCAGCGCAGCAAACGAAGTAAAAATTGTATCGAGACATAGTGAACAAAAGAGCCAATCCTAATCCGATGATATCCTAACCAAGCGGTCTCGATACAATGCTGCCTTAAGGCTCTCGCGCCAATATCGCTTACAATATTATTTGGCACTTGTCCAAAATATTTATCTATCATGGCGTGTGTAAACTCAGCTCGATTAGGAAATGATTTTATATTAGTTTTCAAAATTTTAACTTGTTTATGTTCAAAATTACAGTATTATTTATTTTCTGGTGTCCAATATAATTTTGTGTCCGGTAATGTATTGTACTCCTTAAATTCCTTCAAAGACAACCTATTTGAATTACTTAATAGTCTCGGTAAATTAATAAGCGCATCTCCTATTGCCTGAATAATTGCCAGCGTTGCTTTCCAATCGCCTTTCAACACTTTGTTCTTGATTTGTATCCAAAGCGTATAGACAAATCGTCTTGGAATTTCACGCCAAGGATAAAACATCACATACAAATACCAACCCGAGCGCAAGGAACGTCTTAAACGTAATCGATAATCTTTTGCGTTTTTTCTGGCTTTTACATCTACCCGATGATTGACCAACACTTCCGGCAGATAATGAACTTCCCATTTTTTTTTAAACAGTTGATACGCTGCAAAATCTTCTTCCCCATAAAAAACAAACCATTCCGGATAATTGGGTATGGATTTCCATGCTTCCATACGCCATACATGGGCACAACCCACAAAACCTTTAACAAGCGAGATTTCCTCGTTGGCAACTGTTACTTTTGGACTTTCCAGACCCCAAAAAATACGCAAAGCGATTAAGCCACAAGTTGGTTTTTGCTCAAAATGGTTGGCTATTAATTCCAAAGGGTTTTCCGTTTGAAAGTGTGCATCGTCATCTAAGGAAATGGCGTAGGTAGCATTGGTTTCATTTAACATTTTATTTCGGCAAAAAAGGTATCCTTTTGAATTTTGGTTTCTTTGTGTTTTTACCTGAGGAAAATTATTTTTCACATATTCATAAGTACCATCAATCGACCCGTCATCAAAAACTATTATTTCAACATCATTCCTATCCAAAAGATAGCTGATTTTACTCAAAGTGAAAGCCAAATCCTCTTTACGATTTTTGGTGGTAATTACTATGGAAAAGGTTGGTTTCAACATTGCTATTGGTTATTATGTAACTGGTTTATGACTCTTTTTAAGTAGTCAATTGATACATATTCCTTTAAATCAATTCTATTTAATACCAATTTATTAGAATCTTGTTGCCACAACTGGTATAATTTTTCAATCAGTTTTGCAATATTTTCAACATCATTCACCTCTGACCAATAGGGATAATCCGCCCCCAACAATCTTCTGGTCTCACTATAATATGGCCCCAATGCCAAAATGGGTTTGTTGGCTTGCACACAATGCGGAAATTTTCCGGGTAAAAACGGACTTATTTCTGATTTGGACTCTAAAATAATATTTACAGTGGTATTATTTTGCAAAAACTGCACTTCATCAAACAGCTTGTTATCTAAACAAACATAAAGTTCGGGTATTTTTTTTTGATAGGTTGTGAGCATTTCTTCGTGATATGAGGCGCTGCCAATCAAAGACAATCTGGCATTTTCTTTGGCTTCAGGATTGTTTTTTAGAAATAATTGAAACCCTTGAATCAATCCTTCCGGGGAGCGTTGTTTCATCAAGTTTCCCGCATGCAATAAATTAAATTTTAAAGTGTCAAAATAACTGGTAACATCAAACAATTTAACTTCAAAATGAGCATTTTGGTGAGGAATCACCACGCCTGTTTTTAAAAAATTCTCAAAATAACTGCCCATCCATTCCTGCAGCAACAAACTTGGAAATGCACTAAATTTTGCTTTCTCTGAAACCGCCCTAAAAAATTGTTCTTTTTGTTTGTAACCAGGCTGAATCCAATTATAGGGCCTCGGATAATAATGAAACGGATAAGGATCGTGCACATAGGCCATCCATTTATGGTGCAATTGCGGTAATTTCAACAAGGCATCATGTGGCCTAAAACTCGCTCCTTTGCTTAAAGTAAGGATGAAATCGGGATTAAAATCACTTTCCTTGAGCAATGCTTTTTTGATGCTTGCCACATCATTAAAAAAGGTAAAGGAAAAACCGAAAAATCCCTCCAAAAATGGATTTAAATTAAGACCCGTCCAGCGGGTAAAAAGTCGTTCCATGCGACTCAACACATACAGACCATTTAACTTTTTTTCAGGAATAGCAACACATTCAATATTTGGTAATTGTATTTCCTTTTGGGTGTAATGGAAAACTTTAACTTCAAAACCAGCTTTATTGAGATTTAAAATGAACGCCACATTGGCTTTGGAGCCACTGCTGTCGTTCACGTTAATAGAATCGACCACCACCCCTATTTTTTTAATAACACCCAACTTAAATATTATTTTTAATAAAGTTAACTATTTTCTCACTTGCTTTTCCATCCCCATAGGGATTTGGTTTTGCTTCCTGTGCCAATTTTGAATGTAACAGCTTGTTTGCCATTTCAACTATCTTGGATGTATTGGTGCCTTCCAAAAAGGAAAAACCTGCCGTAATTCCCTCGTCACGTTCTGTTGTTTCCCTTGTGACCAATACCGGAATGTTAAAGGATGGCGCTTCTTCTTGAATGCCGCCAGAATCGGATATAATTAAATTGGATTTGCTCATCAACCAAACAAACGAAGGATAATCCAATGGCTCAATTAAATGAATATTTTTAACTCCCGAAAGCATTTCAAACACTGTTTTTTGAACATTTGGATTTAAATGCACTGGATAAATGATTTCCACCTTTTCATTTTCGGCAATTTCCAAAAGAGCTTTGCATAAATTTTCAAAACCTTTTCCAAAATTTTCTAGTCTATGGCCAGTCACTAAAACAACTTTTTTATTGAAATTGATTTTGTTTTTTAAAGTTTCAATTGCGTTAGTCGTAAAACCGTTCTCTAATTTCTTTGAAGTCAAAAGCAATGCATCAACTAAGGTGTTGCCAGTTATTATAATTGAAGCATTATTTACGCCCTCTTTCAACAAATTCTCTGCCGCTTTTTGGGTTGGCGGAAAATGAAAATCGGCTATTCTGCCAGTTAATTGCCTATTTAATTCTTCAGGATACGGGGATTTTTTGTTATAGGTTCTTAACCCTGCTTCAACGTGCCCAACTTTAATTCCCAAATGAAACGCCGCCAAAGCCAGCATCACTGAAGTGGTGGTGTCTCCGTGAACCAACACCAATTCCGGTTTTGCATCGTTAAGCACAGCATCTATTTTAGACAGAATATTTGCGCTTAAGCCATTCAAGGATTGGTTTGTTTCCATCACATCCAAATCATAATCGGGTACCATTTCAAAAAAATCCAATACCTGATCCAGCATTTCTCTGTGTTGGGCAGTTTTGCAAAGCTTTATTTCAAAACTACTTTTTTGAAGTTTGTGATACAAGGGTGCGATTTTTATGCCCTCTGTACGGGTTCCAAAACAGAGAAGGATTTTCATGAATCTGTTATTAATGATTATTTTTTATCTTTAAGCAGATAAAACATTTTCTTAATGATTAGTTTATTAAACCCGTACCATTTATTTTTCCATTTCGAGTTAAACAAATCAGGAAGTGGTGCTACTATTTTAATTTCATTCTCAACGTCACTCACTTTGGTTAGATTAGATTCTTGTACCTTTCTCATCCAATTTTCTAATTTATTTCCCATATGGAATGCGTAATTATTATAGGTAGCCAATCTAAGTTTACCGGCTTTATCGATAGGAACATCAACATAATTATGCTCTGAAAGATTACCAACCAATGTCAAAGAAGGATTTGAAGGTGTAGTTTTAAATAAGATGTCTCTATCAATTGTGAGCACTTGATGCGCACTGCCTATTATTGCCTTAAGTCCATGTTTTTCAACCACGGGCCAGTTTTTATCCTCTTGTTTTTCTATATCCCAATTAATACTTTCCAAGAATTTATTATAAGTAATAAAATTTTCTGGTATTGGAATATACTTAAACTTTATTTTTCCAAAAAGTATTTGCTTCAAAACGGAGCTTGTCCCAGCATATAAACCAGTGCGAACAGGTATAGGAGATACAGAACCTACATTAGGGAATTTCGCAAAAACTTCTTCAACTTTTTCTTGCCAATCAGAAACAAATAGAATATCTGAATCGGTAAGTGTAATGTATGGCTCTCTAACTCCTCTTGCAGCACCGATTAATGCATCTATTTTACCAATATTGCTGTTATGAGAAATAAAGGTATCTATTTTATTTTCTGCCAAATACACATTCAAAAAATCAATTACTTTTTGATGAGAGCCATTATTAACTACTGTTATTGCAGCTTTTGAGTTAATTGTTGACACCAATGAATCTAAACACATTTTAAAAACCGAAAATGAGTCTTTATAAAAACCTTCTTCATTGGGTATATAAACTACTACTACAACCCTATGATGGGTAGCTAAAGTAATCTTTCGCTCTTCTTTTTGTGGATTGATTCCTACTCTCATTTTATTTTAAAATATTATCTATAGTTTTTAAATACTCTTCGCTTATTCTATTTATCGAATAATCCTCTAAATAGCTTGTTCTTATCCTTTGAGACAATAACAAAACTTCTTCCAGAGCTAAAGCTTTAATCAAAATCATTTGCATGGCCAAATCATCAACTGAATTATTAAACCAATATCGATTATATGGTAATCTATCTTGCATTGCCCCAGTTTTTGCTGATATAATTAATCTTGATCCTGCCATAGCTTCAATTCCTGTTAACGGACCTGTTTCGGAATAAAAATGAGATATAATAACGCAATCTACTAGTGAAAAATATAGATGTAAATCTTTATTATCGATAAATCCTGTAAATACTACATCCTTTTCATTATTGGCAATTCTTTTTAAATTATTCAATTCTTTGCCATCACCAAGGATGTATAAAATATCACCTTCTTCTTTAATTTTTTGAAATGCTTTAATAACAATATCAAAATTTTTCTCTTTTACAAGTCTTCCTAAAGTTAAAAAAGTGCTTACTCTATTTTGTACTAAAGGTATTTCCAACAACTCTTTTTCATTATAAGCACATTGATCTATAATAACATAAGTATGATTTTTATCTTTTTGAATCCTACTAGCATTAGAAACCGAATGATGGATAAAACAATCTACTGAACTAATAAAATCATAGTCCGAAAAACCAATTGCTCCTGTTGTTCTAAAAACAACTTTAATATTATTTTCTTTGGCTATCTGAATTACCTCATCCAAAAAAGCAGTAGTAAGTTGTGCACAAATAAATAGTAAATCATATTTTGGCAATAGCTCTCTAATTATCCTTAGTCTTTTTGCATTATAATTAAAATATTTTTTGGCAATACCATTATTGGCATAACTACTTTTATTTCCTTTTTTCTTATTTCTTAAATAACTAAAAAAAGAAAGAATCTTTAAACTGTAATAGGTCTTATATAGTAAATCGTTAATAGAAAAAGCATTTAGATTTTTATTGAAATCAAAAAGTTGTGATTCGTGTGTAATTGAACTACTAGTTAAGACGGCTACATCATATTTCGCAGACAAAATATTCGCAATAAAACCAGCTTCCAATTCTCTGCCTCCAAAATCCCCAAGCGGTCCAAAAATCAATATTTTTTTTCTATTCAAAATCTTTTTATTTATTTTAGGCTCTTAAACACATTAAAATTTAAAGTTGATTATTTTTTTTAATTGATTGTAGCAATTTCCATAAAAGATTTAAAAAACCTTTAAAATTGAAATTTCTTGAATATAGAGATAATATTGAAACCCATTTTTTAATGTTTTTTTTATTTTGCAAAATATTATTTTCTAACCTTTCTTGAATAATATTATTCTCTTGGAAAGTAAATTTAGTGCTATGTTTGTGTAATAAATAGTAAAAAAACTGAAAACTACCTTCTGATTTTTCAAGAATGTTATTTTTTTTGTTGGTAATATTTATGGCACTCAATCTAAAATAAACTAGCGCCTCATTAATAGTAAATAAATTCCCAAAATAAGAAAACTCTAAAAGTGCCAAATCATCTGAATGCCAGGCTAATGGAAAGTTTTTAAATTTAACTTTTGAAACAATTTCTTTTTTAAAAATATTTTCACTTAATGAATTTCTAGTGCCACCATTTTGTCTTCTTATAAAAAAATCAGTTGCCTTTTCTATTGTAGGATGACTAATAATTTCTTTAAATTTATTCCCTTCCTCATCAATTAAATCCGTTGCAAAACGAACAACATTTATCTCATTTTTATTAATTTGTTCTAAATTTTTATAAAATTCCAAAACACAATTTTCACTTAAAACATCATCATCACAGAGCACCATCACCCAATGCTCATTAGCAGTTAATTCAACACATCGATTCCATTGTTCTGCTAAGTTAAAACCTCCTAAATTGTTTTCAAAACGATGGTAGTCATAATCAAATTTCCCTTTGTACTTTTCTATTAAAGCTACAGGATTTTCAGGACTTGCATCATCCCCAATATACACTTTAAATCGCTGATCGGTTTGTTTAGCCAACGATTGCAAAGTATATTCAAAAAAAGTGAGTTTGTAATAAGGAATAACAATCGCTAGTATAGACATAAAAAAAACTCTTATTTTATTTAAAAATGATTTCTGTCGTAGTTAAATACTCTACGCTCAACAAACCCGCAGTGAGTTGCTCACAAATAAATAATAAATCAGATTTTGGCAGTACCATTATTAATATAACTACTTATGATTCTATTTTTTTATTTCGTAAATAACTAAAGAAAGAATTTTTATGCTGAAATACTTCTTATATAGTAAATTATTAACTGAAAAAGCATTTAAATTTTTATTGAAATTAAAAAGTCGAGACTCTTAATAATTGAACTATTCTTACAGAAAGCTATACTATATATACCTGATAAACTATCAACAATAAAACTTATCCACCAAAATTTCCAATTAGTCTAAAAATTAATATTTATTTTTTCAATTATAATTTATCTACTGAATATAATAATAAATATTTATCATTAAATTTCCCTCCTGATTCTGTACAATTTTCAAAAATAGCATCATCAATATTATTCATATTAAAAGGAGGAATTTCTAAATTTAATGGCCTCCAAGCTCCAATTTCATTAATATCAATATTATGATTAAGTGATTTATAACTTGTAGTTAATAAATACTTAGAACCACTATTTTTTATATTTTTTATAGCCATTAGAATTTGATCATTCTTCAAGTGGACGAACAAATCTCGACAAATAATCAAATCAACTTTAGGCAGAGATTCATTAATAATATTTATTTCTTTGAAGGAAATATTATTTTTAGTGAATTTAGCTTTATTGCTTTTAATTATTTCTGGTACTATATCGCCACCTAAATACTCTATGTCAGCCAAATCTATTTTACTCATCCAATAAAAATCACCGCAAGGTAAATCTAAAACATTTGTAATATTATATTTTTTTACTAATTCTGGAATTTTAATCATAATTTCAGTTGTTTGTTCAAGATTTGAACCTGGACCTGATTTAGATTCTTTATTAGTACTAAATAAATTAAAAAGATCTTTTTTATAAATTTTAGAGAATACATATCTATTGTAAAATTTATTCTTTTTTAAAGAATTGTTTAAAACACGAGTACACATTCTTGCCAACTTTCTTCTTATCTGGTAGATTTTATTTTTCATTTATTTTAATTAAATATCTATTTTAATTCTATTTGATTCCTTTAACACCACATCCAACACCACTTTTAAATTTTCATCCGAAAATAATCTTTAAAAGCATAAACTGCCTCGTCAAAATTCAATCTATTTAAGATTAACAATATACACCTTAAATTGCTGATCGGTTTGTTTAGCCAACGATTGCAAAGTATATTCAAAAAAAGTACGTTTAAAATAAGGGATAACTATGGCGAGCATTTTTTTAGCTAGGTTTTATAAATATTTAGACACCATTTTCAGGTTCACTATTCTTTCAAATAAGCGTTTAAATGGTTTTAAAATACCTAACTTCTTCAATGTTTTTTTTATTAGGAACCCTAATTTATAGGTATTGGTCTGTTTTATTTCATTTAATTTTGTTTTGAAATAAGAAGTTGACCTATAATATCTTGAAATTAAAATAACTGACAGTTTGTGAAATTCTGCTTCTGAAAGGTAATTTTTAAAATATTCATAAGCCAAAATATGATCTGATTGCATGTTTTTTGTCATTGTTATACTTTCAACATTATTTCTATACAGGGCTAATGGTTCATCAATAAATAGTGCTTTACACCCTTTTTGAAATAATCTGACCCACATTACCCAATCTTCCTTTGCCTTTAATTTTTCGGAAAATCTAAAACTATCAAATAAAGAGGCTTCAAAAAATCCACAATGAATTGGAATAGAAAATGATTCATCCCATTGATACAGTAAACTTTCAAAATTAAACAATTGCGCATTCAAATTACAGTAAGGAATGGTTGTTTTATTTGGATTTTCTTTAAATATTCTAAAATTAGAAATGGCTATTTTTATTTCTATATTTTTTATAGAGTTTAGCTGATTTAATGACAATTCCAATTTGTTTTTATTTAAAAAATCATCAGAATCCAAAAACTGTAAATAGTCTCCAGTTACCTTTTCCAGTCCAAAGTTTCTTGCACTACTCAATCCTCCATTTTCCTTATAATAATACTGAAATCGAGGATCTTTGGCTGTCCATCTTTTAGCTATTTCTTCTGTATTATCTGTACTACCATCATTAACAATCAGACACTCCCAATTAACATAGGTTTGATCTAATACCGATTGCAAAGCTTCATCTAAATATTGTGCTTGGTTGTAGCAAGGAACGATGATGGTGACTTTAATCATAAAATAAACTTCTATATTTTTCTTTAAACAACTCTATGGAAAAATTATTTACTGCATATTCCCTTGCGTTAATAGCCAACCTGCTATATAATTTTCTATTTGATGAAAGCAATAAAATTTTATTATAGGCAAATTTCACAAACTCGCTTTCAGAATTATCTACAGCTAAATAGCCATTCAAATCATCTTTTACATGTTCAAATATACTTCCAACATTTGTTGAAATCACTGGAATTCCTAATTCCATTGCTTCCATAATTACCAAAGGAAATCCTTCTCGGCTTGAAGTCACAATCAAAACAGAAATTTCAGAAAATTCTTTTCTTATTAATTCCGGATTATTACATCCTTCAAAATATTTCACTTCCTTGTATTTTTCTTTAAAGTTATTGAAATTATCTCCAATGACTTTTACATTTAAATTATCAATTGCTCCTTTAAGTTCAAAAAAAAGTTCAGGTCTTTTTTCATTTGAATTTCTACCTACAAAACCAATTGTAAAATTATTAAATCTTGATAAAACAATATCAGAAATAAATTCGCCAATAAGAATACCATTAGGAATTATTTTAAATCTATTTAAATAAATCCTATCAATATTGTTCTTTTCATATAGCAAACTATAATCTTCAAGTGTTTTATTATTAATCACGACCCTTTTATCCAATAAATGAATAGATTTCAATGAAGTAATTTCTGCACCATGTACCGGGAAAGAAAATGCATGAGTTAAATCAATTGTCGTTACACTATTATTAATTTTTGAAAGAATTTGATAAAAAAAAACACTATTACAGCCAAATAAAGTAGTAGGCAAGAAATAAGAAACAATTTGAATTAAATAAGTTACAAATTTCTTTCTCTTTTGATTAGTTACAAAAAAACAATATGCGTTTTTCTGATACTCCTCCAATAAAACAGAACCATCAGAACTATCAAAAATAACAATTGGCTTATGTTTTAAGGACTTTATTATTTCCAAATGCACTCGTTCAGCTCCCCCTATGTGATGATGGGGAATAAACAAAATAATTAATTTAAACTTTTTTTTCTTCACAAAATATCACTTTAATTTTACTAATAATAGCTGGTTTCACTTGAATATAATCTAAGTTTCCACTAGAAGTCATTTTATCTCTGCTTTAATAAAGAATTTATTTTGCTTTTTATTTTGCTTGAGCTCAAATTAAGTAATAGCAATAATAAATAGCTGATGTATAAATAAACATAATCAACTAAAGAAAGTATCCTATTTTTATAAAAAACCCTTAATAAGGTTAACATATTTTTTTTCTTTGTATGTACTTGAAAATTTTGATAATAATGATTTAAGTAGTGCCTTAAAAAAACAATGTCTTCTTTTCTGTTTTTTTCAATGAGTTTTTTTGCCACATCAGGTATAAAAAGTTGTAAAGACTTAAAATAATTCAAACCATAAGCCATTTTATCTTTTATTTCAGACTCCCTGTAAATACTATCTGGCTGGGCATCATTAAAAACTATATAATTTGAATTGGCATTTAACATGGCTTTAATATGTATTTCAGGATCATTAAGTCTAGGATACAAAACATTAAAACCTCTAATAGATTTTAAAAATTTAATTTCCCATAATGTGCACATTGTTTGCCAATGAATTTTACAGGATAAAAAATCCTCTAGGTAGGATATTTTTTTCGGTATTTTGCAAACTAATAATTCGTTCTTATTATTTTTCTTTATCATTGGAAATACCCAAAAAAAATTATCAGGAAAAAGTTTAATATTGTCAAGTCTGTTTTCTATACAAAAATCTAATAATAGATCATCTGAATCCAAAAACATACAATATTCTCCACTGGCTTTTTCCAATCCAATATTTCTGCAGTGTGATGCTCCTTTTGGAAGTATTTCTCTTTTAAAATATTGCAAACGAGCATCTTTTTCGCAATAAGCTGTCAATAGTTTGTCCGTTCCATCAGTACTGCCATCATCCACCACAATACATTCCCAGTTGGTGTAGGTTTGTGCCAGCACGCTGTCTAGGGTTTCACCAATAAGATGCGCTCGGTTGTAGGTGGGGATAATAATAGAAACTAAAGGTAAATTTGTGTTCATAGCTTGGGATTGCTCGTGTAAAAATAACAAAAAAACCTCCCGAAACTGTCATGTCGAATGATTTTTATGCAGTGCAGCGCAGCAAACGAAGTAAAAATTGTATCGAGACATCCCCAGCCCAAACAATTCAAAATTAAAAATCAAACCATCAAACCATCAAACCATCAAACCATCAAACCATCATACCATCATACCATCAAACCATCATACCATCATACCATCATACCATCAAACCATCATACCATCATACCATCAAACCATCATACCATCAAACCATCATACCATCAAACCATCATACCATCAAACCATCATACCATCATACCATCATACCATCAAACCATCAAACCATCATACCATCATACCATCATACCATCATACCATCATACCATCAAACCATCAAACCATCATACCATCAAACCATCATACCATCAAACCATCAAACCATCAAACCATCAAACCATCATACCATCAAACCATCATACCATCAAACCATCATACCATCAAACCATCAAACCATCATACCATCAAACCATCATACCATCATACCATCAAACCATCAAATAATCAAATAATAAAAACACACCTTAATTAAAGTATAATAAGGTGAAAGAAGGAAACTTCCTAAGTAGTAAAATTCACAAAAAAAATAAATGCATAAAAAAAATCAAACAAATCTTTTATAAAATAATTTTTGGTTCTTCAATAGTTCCTTCATCAAGTAATCTGTCATACTCTTTAGGTTTCATTTTATTTAAAAGACAAAATACATCTTTATAAGGCACTCCTTTATAGGCGCAGAATTCTGCTATAGTTATTATCTGATTCTTATTTTTTTGAAAGACATCCTTCATCGTCCGTATCCACTCTCTGGCTGTACTTTCTGTTACATTCATAATGATTGAAATTTCACTTGACTTTATGTCTAAGCGATACATCATTAACTGTATTATTTGTAAAAAACGATGCAAAGCCTTACATACTTCACACACATCGAATTTTATTGTTAAAAACATACTTTATTAGTAATTATATTTACCAAAAATAAATAACTTTATTTGTCCTAGTATATTTATTTTAAATAATTATCAACATAATTATCAACCTATTGTGCAAAAAAACTACCATAGCAATCCTGCCATATCAAGCCTATCCGTTAGAGGTTGATTTTTACAAAGCGCAGCGAAGCAAACGAAGTAAAAAAGTCTGTCATGTCGCGCCTGTCCGCCGCAGGAGGATGATTTTTATATAGCGAAGCATAGCATGCAAAATAAAAATTATATCAAGACACCACCCTCCTCCAAAACACCATTCAAAAGACCGTCCTTGCGAGTTTATCTACCGTAGGTAGGCCTTTTTGCACGTCATTGCGAGTTTACCTAACGTAGGTAGGCGAAGCACGGCAAAGGAAAAAAAGCGAAGCAACCCTGCCTACCGGACAGGCAGGCTCATCCCCCCTATCACAATCAAAATAAACCCTCCCCATTCAAATGCAATTCAAAATTCAAAATTAAACCCATCATACCGTCGCATCATCATACCATCAAATAATCAAACTATCATAAATGGATACCCTATGGATACCCTATGGATACCCTATGGATAGTATATGAAAAACATACCCCAAAACCCCCCAAATTCCAACCCAAAAAACGTCAAATATGTAGGTTTTCGTCATGGATGTAGTTTTTCATGAAATAAACAAGAAACTACCTATTTAAACAAACGATGATGGATATCGCCATTTTTGTAAAAGCCCTCTATAAACCGTTTGTATGTTTGTCCTGTTAGTAAAAGTACACCCACTGGAGAATAATATTTTGGGAAGGAGCTCATTCCCAAGCGCGCAATACAAAAGTGGGGGTGCCACTAACAAAAACAAATTGTAAAACGTGACAGAAGTCACATAAATAACAAATATCATGGCTAAAAATAGCAGCTTAATTAAGATCGAAGGAACCCTAGACGATCTTACCTTTTACAAGGGCAAAGAGGGGTATTTAGTGCGTACCAAAGGCGGCATTAGTAAAAGTAGAATCGAAAACGACCCTGCCTTTATCCGAACCCGTGAAAATAATGCCGAATTTGGACAAAGCGCTTCTGCCGGTAAGATGTTAAGAAGGTCTATCATTGACCTGCTTAATAACGCCAAAGACGACCGAGTAACCTCGCGACTTACGCAAGTAATGAGCCGAGTAAAAAACAACGACCTTACCTCACCTAGAGGGAAAAGAGAAGTTGCCATCGGTTTGACCAACCCTGCTGGAAGACAGGTGTTAAACGGTTTTAATTTCAATGCCAATGCGCCTTTAGATAGTGTTTTACTCACCGAGTTTGCACTAAATACGGCTACCGGCGAAATTAGTATCCCGCTCTTTGCGCCTTTACAACACGTGGCTATTCCTCAAGGAGCTACTCATGTGTCGCTACAATCCGGATTTTTAAATTTGGATTTTGCAACCGGTGTAAAAGACCTCCAACTAAGCAATACAGTCAATTTGGCTTTTAGTGGCTTTGGAGGTGCTGTTACGCTTACCCCCGCAGGTGTGCCTGTAGGATCAGGTAATAGTTTGTACTTTCTTAAAGTTACCTTCTTTCAGGAAGTAAATGCAGTACAATATCCTCTAAAAAACGGGGCTTTTAATGCCTTGCAATTGGTGGAAGTATTGTAATATCCTTTTTTTACAGGAGAAAGGAGCTGCCGTAAGGTGGCTCTTTTTTTTGGCTGAATTTAAAATGTGTTTCTATAAAAGACCCATCATACTATCTCAAACCTTCAAATAATCATACCATCAAATAATGAAACCCTTTCGTTTTGTTTAACAAACGGCTTTTTTCAATTTCAGGATAGATTTATCGAAAACTTTTATCAAACATATAAGGCCAAGTATTTACAAGTAACAATGCTCGAATCAAAATGGTCTCTTATATGCTTTTTTGCTGTCGTACCCATTTCAAGTAATCTGTCGTTATTCAACATTAAATTTTCAATTGCACTGGCCATCGCTTCTATATCTTTATCTTTCACCGTAATTCCTGTTATACCTTCAACAAGCGTTTCAGGAAAACCACCAGACTTAAAACCAATAATAGGCAATCCCATCGCTTGCGCTTCCAATGAAACGACACCGAAAGTCTCACACCTCTCAGATTTATCACTTGTTGAAGTCATTAAAAATAAATGTTGTTCTTTAAGCAATGTTTTAATTTCGTCCTGATTTCCTGAACCAAAAAAAGTGACTGTATCCTCTAAGTTTAATTTAGCAACCAATTCTTGTAATTTTTTTAATTCTTCACCATAACCAACCAACGTATAAACTATAGGATACCCTTTATCTTTTAATAATTTAACTGTTTCAATTCCATAGGCTTGACCTTTAATTTCAACAAAACGTCCCACTGTAATGAGTTTAAAAGGCTCTATTTCTGTATTAATAGCTTCCGTTTTTTTAAAAAAATTGGTATCAATTCCGATAGGGATTACTTTAATATCTTTTTCAGAAAACCCTCTTGCCACCAATTTATTTTTTAAATATTGTGTATTGGCAGTAATGTGCGAAACATATTTATTAAAATTATGAATTGTATTTTTTAATGGCTTCCCTTTTGGCAAACCATGTTCATCATAGCCGTGAAAGGTGACCACAATGTTGGATTTTAAAAAGCCAATTTCCTTTAATTCAAACAAAGGATGGATGGCGGTAGCAAAATGTACGTGAAAAGTTTTTGTATTTCTAAAATCTTTATAAAATTTTAAGATAAAAAGATAAGATAAGGAGACTTTCTTTTTCAGGATTAAGTACCTTAAAAAATAATAAAATAGTAACGGATTTAATACATATTGAAATGCCTTAAGATATCGATTAATTCTTCCTTTGGGTTGCCGGAATTTTGAAACTTTATCCAATAAACGATATTCCTCCAATATAGCTGGTTGCGATGTATTTGATTTCTGGTTTATGGTGTCAACAATAATTTTTACCTTAAAACCTGCATCAATAGCTGCAGTAATATTGGAAACAATAAAGGTTTCCGAAAAGGTAGGAAATGCATTGGCCTTGAAAACAATAAGGTTGTTCATAAACCATTTATATTAAATTTATTTTATTTAAAAAAAGATCATTCGGAAGTAATTCGAAATGATAATTTTTGAAACAATATAAATTATCATGAGTCGGCAAATCCATTTTATGAATAACTTCAATTAAAGGTGTTTGTGTTTCCTTTCCTTTTAATTGTCTAAAAATTCTATATTCACAAGTATCTTTTAAAAAATCATAAATAAGTTCAGGGTTATAATTACTTTTTACATCTCTACTAAATTCAAGACATATCATGGGTTTATTTTTACCCATTAAAAAAATTTCACATCCTTTTAACATAGGATATTCAGCACCTTCAATATCAATTTTTATAAAATCAACTTTTTTTATTGCATATTTTAAAACCATGTTATCCAAAGTTGTAACGTTTATAATTATTCCTTTTTCCTTTTTATCAGAATATAATGACGCCGCACCCCTGTTAATATGTAAATTATTATATATTTCAGCTTTACCCTCAAAATCACTTAACCCATAATTTATAGCGGTAATATTTTTTAATTTATTTAATTTTATATTAAAACACAATATATCATATGTCTGAGGCATAGGTTCAAATGCGTATACTTTACCCATTTTTCCAATTAATTTCCCTGCAAAAATAGTTGTTAAACCAATGTTTGCACCAGCATCAATTACTATATAATTCTTTTTTAGAATTTTTTTAAAACACCATAGAGTTCCATCTTCATATACTCCTTTATTAAAAATAGCTCTTTCAATTCCTTTATCAAATAAAGGAGATATTTTTAATTTGAATTTGTATTTGGTTTTAACTATTATATTATCTGCTGCTCTTGGTGTTAATAGATTAAGAAGTTTATTAATGTAGCTTTTTCCTTTAAAAGAATATCCTCCAACTACTCTTTTTATCGCGTGTATATAATATAATCTATTCGAATTTCCCATTTAATAAAGCTATTGCATTAGTTCGGTTTATTTTTCCTGAAGTCCAGTAATCTGAAGGTAAAATTTGAATCGTTTTTGCAAATTCTATAACATCGCAAAAATCTTCTTCCATTGTAGTATTGTAGGATGAAAACAACCAAAAATGATAAGTTCCACCTCTCAGTAATAATTCAGGGATTGACAAAGTGAGAGAATTAGTATCATTTTTCAGTCGGTATCCTAACTCGTCAAAAGCCCAAAAGCAAATTAATTCACCATCATTATTTTTTAATCCGATAGTAATCAACATATTATTTAAATCAATTGATCCTTTTTTAAATTTCAAGATTACTTTACATTCTTCACCTGAAAAGATTGAGTCTACTTCATTATTTAACTTGTTATTGAAAATAAATTCGGTGAATTTAAACTTAGAATTATCACCTAATCTATCTAATCTATCATTTAATGGTAAGGTTAAAAAAGATTCGCTTTTATTTAAATAATATGAGATTGCTTGTTCCGTTCCTCCTTCAAAAACAATCCCACCATTTTCTAGCACAATCCCCCTAGTACACAAACTCTTCACCGCCGCCATATTATGGCTCACAAACAATATAGTACGTCCTTCGCCATTCGAAATATCCTGCATTTTCCCAATCGCCTTTTTTTGAAATTCAGCATCGCCCACGGCTAGTACTTCGTCCACCACTAAAATATCGGGCTCTAAATGAGCTGCTACGGCAAAAGCCAGTCGCACACGCATCCCACTACTGTAGCGTTTTACGGGAGTGTCTATATACAGTTCGCAGCCACTAAACGCTATTATTTCATCTATTTTACTGTGTATTTCGGGTTTGGTCATCCCCAAAATAGCGCCGTTTAAATAAATGTTTTCTTTTCCGGTTAATTCCGGGTGAAATCCTGTGCCTACCTCCAGCAAGGAAGCTATGCGTCCTCGTGTTTTTATCACTCCTGTGGTGGGACTCGTTACCCGCGACAAGATTTTTAATAAGGTAGATTTGCCTGCTCCATTTTTTCCAATAATGCCCAGCACTTCGCCCTCACGCACTTCAAAATTTATGTCTTGCAACGCCCAAACATAGTCTTCAGTAGCCTTAGCACTGCGGTCGTTTACCGCACCCACTTGTAAATAAGGATCTTCCTTGCCCCTTATCGATGCCCACCACCTGTTTAAATCGTGGCTCAACGTGCCTGTACCAACTACCCCTAAACGGTATTGCTTAGATATGTTTTCGGCTTTTAATATAATCTTACTCATACCCTACAAAGCTAAGAAATTTTAATTCAAGGTTTTTTATTGATGGTATGATTATTTGATGGTATGATTTTAAATTTTGAATTTTGTTTGAACTGGAGTCATTACGAGTTTATCTACCGTAGGTAGGACTTTTTGCCTGCAGCAAAAAGGCGAAGCAATCCTGCCTACCGGCCAGGCAGGCTCGTCCAAAAAGAACAATCGAAATAAACCTTCCCCTCCAAAAAAAATCAGCCAAAAGGAACAAAAAAAGTTTGCTGTCACCATAAAATAAACTACTTTCGCACGCTTTATGAAAATAATTACTTTTACAACCTCCAAAATGACGCCGCCTTAACCGAGGTAATGCGTTATTTTTTGTACAATCCAAAAACTAAATTCGTAAAAACTAACTGTTGTTGTAAAACAACCTATACCAACCTTTTACCCATTTTTAAACACCCATTACTACCTTACTAATGAAAAAATATTTTAACTTATTCGACTTCAAACAAAAAGTAGATTACAAAATAGAAGTCCTTTCTGGTTTAACCGTTGCCTTGGCATTAGTGCCCGAAGCCATCGCATTTGCTATGATTGTTGGTTTTTCACCACTTACCGGTCTTTATGCTGCCTTTGTTATGGGCTTAGTTACTGCCATTTTAGGCGGCAGACCGGGAATGATTTCAGGAGCTACAGGAGCCATTGCCGTTATTTTTGTAGGACTGGTTATCGAGCTGAAAGATACCTTCCCAAACATAGAGGCAGAAACGATTTTGCATTATGTATTTGCTACGGTAATTGTTGCAGGGCTTATTCAAATTCTTGCAGGAGTATTAAGGTTGGGTAAATTTATTCGCTTGGTACCGCATCCGGTGATGTTTGGGTTTGTAAATGGGTTGGCTATCATTATTTTCTTGTCGCAGTTTCCTAACTTTTACCAAAAAGGTACCCATTTGCTATTAAACGGCAACGCCATGTGGATTATGCTAGGGCTTACTTTATTAACCATGTTAATTATGTGGGGCGTGCCAAAACTTACAAAAGCAGTGCCTTCCTCCTTAGTGGCGGTTGTTGTGGTTTCGACCTTAGTAATTGGTTTTGGTATCGATACGATGACCGTTGCCGACACCTTAAACGAAGGCGAAAGCATTAAAGGTGGTTTTCCTCCATTTTCACTGCCACAAATTCCTTTTAACTGGGTCACGCTTTCTATTATATTTCCCTATGCTGCCATTGTTGCCGGAGTGGGCTTGATTGAAAGTTTACTCTCGCTAAATATTATTGATGAAATTACCGAAACTCGAGGTAGTGGCAACAAAGAATGTATAGCACAGGGCACTGCAAATATTGCTTCGGGTTTCTTATCCGGTATGGGTGGTTGTGCTATGTTAGGACAAAGTTTAATTAATATTTCAGGTGGAGCCAGAGCACGTCTTTCGAGTATTGTGGCTTCGGTAATGCTCTTGGTGTTTATTATGTTTGGCTCTAGCCTCATCGAAAAACTTCCTATGGCAGCCCTCGTTGGTTTGATGTTTATGGTGGCTATCGGCACCTTTGAATGGGCAAGTTTACGAACCTTTAAAAAAATGCCGCTTTCTGATGTTATCGTGATGGTGCTAGTTACCATCATTACCGCCGTAACGCACAATTTAGCCATAGCCGTTATCGTTGGCGTTATTCTTTCAGCACTTGCCTATTCCTGGGAAAATGCCAAACGCATCCGTGCTAGAAAATCGATAGATGAAAACGGTGTGAAACATTACGAAATATATGGTCCTTTATTTTTTGGATCCGCCAGATTATTTGCTGAAAAATTTGATATCCTTAACGACCCCGACGAAATTATCATCGATTTTAAAGAAAGTAGAATCGCCGATATGTCTGCCATTGAAGCAGTAAATAGCATTACCCACCGCTATGCCAAACAAGGCAAAAAAGTACACCTGCGCCATTTAAGCAAAGACTGTATTGCCCTTTTACGAAATGCCGAAGCCATAATCGATGTAAACATCCTAGAAGATCCTACTTATAAAGTGGTTACCGATAAGTTGAAACAGATGGTTTGATGGTTTTTTGCCGCGCTTTGCCTACCTACGGTGGGTAAACTCGCAATGACGGTTTGATGGTATGATTTTGAATTTTAAATTATTTTTTTGATAGTTTGATTTCAATTGCCAAATAAGACCCCAGCAGGGTCTAATGTTTTTGGCGTTTCATATTTATTCGATAATGAAAACATATTTAATATGGAATAAAAAAATATAAACATTGGAACCCTCTGGATTCAAATTATAACATTCATGTTTTTGCTATAAACATTGGCACCCTCTAGGTTCCATAATATCAAATTAGAAAATTATCCTAATATCTCACGACCCCAGCGGGGTCTAATGTTTATAAAGAAATGTGTCAAGCAAATAAGACCCCAGCGGGGTCTAATGTTTTTGGCGTTTCATATTTATTCATTAATGAAAACATATTTAATGGAATAAAAAAAATGTAAACATATGAACCCTCTGGGTTCAAATTATAACATTCATGTTTTTGCTATAAACATTGGAACCCTCTGGGTTCAAATTATAACATTCATGTTTTTGCTATAAACATATGAACCCTCTGGGTTCCATAATATCAAATTAGAAAATTATGCTAATATCTAACGACCCCAGCGGGGTCTAATGTTTATAAAAAATTGTGTCAAGCAAATAAGACCCCAGCGGGGTCTAATGTTTTTGGCGTTTCATATTTATTCGATAATAAAAACATTTTCAATATGGAATAAAAAAATATAAACATTGGAACCCTCTGGGTTCCATAATATCAAATTAGAAAATTATGCTAATATCTAACGACCCCAGCGGGGTCTAATGTTTATAAAAAATTGTGTCAAGCAAATAAGACCCCAGCGGGGTCTAATGTTTTTGGCGTTTCATATTTATTCGATAATGAAAACATATTTAATATGGAATAAAAAACATATTTAATGGAATAAAAAAATGTAAACATATGAACCCTCTGGGTTCAAATTATAACATTCATGTTTTTGCTATAAACATTGGAACCCTCTGGGTTCCATAATATCAAATTAGAAAATTATGCTAATATCTAACGACCCCAGCGGGGTCTAATGTTTATAAAAAATTGTGTTAAGCAAATAAGACCCCAGCGGGGTCTAATGTTTTTGGTGTTTCATATTTATTCGATAATGAAAACATATTTAATGGAATAAAAAAAATGTAAACATATGAACCCTCTGGGTTCAAATTATAACATTCATGTTTTTGCTATAAACATATGAACCCTCTGGGTTCAAATTATAACATTCATGTTTTTGCTATAAACATTGGAACCCTCTGGGTTCCATAATATCAAATTAGAAAATTATGCTAATATCTAACGACCCCAGCGGGGTCTAATGTTTATAAAAAATTGTGTTAAGCAATTAAGACCCCAGCGGGGTCTAATGTTTTTGGTGTTTCATATTTATTCGATAATGAAAACATATTTAATATGGAATAAAAAAATATAAACATTGGCACCCTTTGGGTTCAAATTATAACATTCATGTTTTTGCTATAAACATTGGAACCCTCTGGGTTCCATAATATCAAATTAGAAAATTATCCTAATATCTAACGACCCCAGCGGGGTCTAATGTTTATAAAAAATTGTGTTAAGCAATTAAGACCCCAGCGGGGTCTTATGTTTTTGGTGTTTCATATTTATTCATTAATGAAAACATTTTCAATATGGAATAAAAAACATATTTAATGGAATAAAAAAAATGTAAACATATGAACCCTTTGGGTTCAAATTATAACATTCATGTTTTTGCTATAAACATTGGCACCCTCTGGGTTCCATAATATCAAATTAGAAAATTATCCTAATATCTAACGACCCCAGCGGGGTCTAATGTTTATAAAAAATTGTGTCAAGCAAATAAGACCCCAGCGGGGTCTAATGTTTTTGGCGTTTCATATTTATTCATTAATGAAAACATTTTCAATATGGAATAAAAAACATATAAACATTGGAACCCTCTGGGTTCAAATTATAACATTCATGTTTTTGCTATAAACATTGGCACCCTCTGGGTTCCATAATATCAAATTAGAAAATTATCCTAATATCTAACGACCCCAGCGGGGTCTAATGTTTATAAAAAATTGTGTCAAGCAATTAAGACCCCAGCGGGGTCTAATGTTTTTGGCGTTTCATATTTATTCATTAATGAAAACATATTTAATATGGAATAAAAAACATATTTAATGGAATAAAAAAATGTAAACATATGAACCCTCTGGGTTCAAATTATAACATTCATGTTTTTGCTATAAACATTGGAACCCTCTGGGTTCCATAATATCAAATTAGAAAATTATGCTAATATCTAACGACCCCAGCGGGGTCTAATGTTTATAAAAAATTGTGTTAAGCAATTAAGACCCCAGCGGGGTCTAATGTTTTTGGTGTTTCATATTTATTCGATAATGAAAACATATTTAATATGGAATAAAAAACATATAAACATTGGCACCCTCTGGGTTCCATAATATCAAATTAGAAAATTATCCTAATATTTAACGACCCCAGCGGGGTCTTATGTTTATAAAAAATTGTGTCAAGCAAATAAGACCCCAGCGGGGTCTAATGTTTTTGGTGTTTCATATTTATTCGATAATGAAAACATATTTAATATGGAATAAAAAACATATTTAATGGAATAAAAAAATGTAAACATATGAACCCTCTGGGTTCAAATTATAACATTCATGTTTTTGCTATAAACATTGGAACCCTCTGGGTTCCATAATATCAAATTAGAAAATTATGCTAATATCTAACGACCCCAGCGGGGTCTAATGTTTATAAAAAATTGTGTTAAGCAAATAAGACCCCAGCGGGGTCTTATGTTTTTGGTGTTTCATATTTATTCATTAATGAAAACATATTTAATATGGAATAAAAAACATATTTAATGGAATAAAAAAAATGTAAACATATGAACCCTCTGGGTTCAAATTATAACATTCATGTTTTTGCTATAAACATTGGAACCCTCTAGGTTCCATAATATCAAATTAGAAAATTATCCTAATATCTAACGACCCCAGCGGGGTCTAATGTTTATAAAAAATTGTGTCAAGCAAATAAGACCCCAGCGGGGTCTAATGTTTTTGGCGTTTCATATTTATTCATTAATGAAAACATTTTCAATATGGAATAAAAAACATATAAACATTGGAACCCTCTGGGTTCCATAATATCAAATTAGAAAATTATCCTAATATCTAACGACCCCAGCGGGGTCTAATGTTTATAAAAAATTGTGTTAAGCAAATAAGACCCCAGCGGGGTCTTATGTTTTTGGTGTTTCATATTTATTCATTAATGAAAACATTTTCAATATGGAATAAAAAAATATAAACATTGGAACCCTCTGGGTTCAAATTATAACATTCATGTTTTTGCTATAAACATTGGCACCCTCTGGGTTCCATAATATCAAATTAGAAAATTATGCTAATATCTAACGACCCCAGCGGGGTCTAATGTTTATAAAAAATTGTGTTAAGCAATTAAGACCCCAGCGGGGTCTAATGTTTTTGGCGTTTCATATTTATCGCTAATACAAATTGCTGTTTAATCTTAAAAAAAAATCAAACCACAGAAATAATGAAACCTATTCCACCCCACCACCAAGAGCGCGATACAACGCTATCACGGCTTGTAATTGGGCAAACCTTGTCGTAGTGATTCGCACTTCGGAACTCAAGGCATTTTCACGGGCGTTAAGCACTTCCAGATAATTAGCAATACCATTATCTAACAACTCTTCGGAATAGGAAGTCGCCAAATCATAGGCTTCAAATTCTTTGGTTGTGAATCCTATTTTTTCCTCGGCAGCGGCAAAAGCATATAAAGCATCCGAAACTTCTCGGCTGGCATCTAAAAGGGTTTGTTTGAATTGTAAATAAGCTATTTCTTGTTGGCTTTGTACTACTTCATAATTGGTTTTTATTTTTCTACCATTCAGCAAGGGTTGCACCAAAGACCCCACAAACGTAGCAAAAAGGGAATTGGCACTTAACAATTGGTCTATATCCAGGCTTTGAAAACCTCCGTTTGCGGTAATAGCTAATGATGGATAAAAGTTGCTGCGAGCCACATTGGTCATTTCAAATGCTTCAACTAATCTGTATTCAGCAGCAATGACATCGGGACGGTTGCGTAGTAAGCCTGCCGGATAGCCGATTTTTAATTCGGGTGCAAGTACCTGTGTTTCTAAAGTGCCTCTTTCTATTTGTTTTGGGGTGGTGCCCAGCAATATGGAAAGTTTGTTTTCAGCTAAGGCAATATCGCGTTGCAGGTCAATGCGCAACGATTGGGCATTGTACAACTGTGCCTCGGTTTGTTTTACGGCAACTTCGGTTAAAATACCTGCATCCTTTAATGCCATAGTGGTTTCTAATCCTGTACTGCGGTTGGCAATGGTTTTTTCTACAATGTGTACTTGAGCATCTAGGGTAAGTAATTGGTAATAAACAGTTGCTATTTCAGCGATTAATTGGGTTTTTACGACTTGATGCGCTGCCACGGTTTGCAAATAAGCGGCTTCAGAAGCACGTTTATTACTGCGAATTTTTCCCCAGATATCAGCTTCCCAAGAGAGGTTGCCGGTGAGTTCGTATTGGGTAATGCTGCCATCAAAAAAACTTCCAAATTGGCTGTTTTTAGAAAGTTCTTGATGGGTAACCTGTCCTCTTAATCCTAATGTAGGCAAATAACCTGCTTTTCCTTGGCGGTAATAGGCATTGGCAGTGGCTATTTGTTGCATCGCTACCCGTATGTCCAGATTGTTTTGTAAACCTTCTTCTATATAGGCTACAAGAGAAGCATCGGTAAACAAGGCACGCCAAGAAACATCGGCAAGACTTGTGCTGTCCTTAGGCAAGTGGTCGCTGCGAAAATTTGCTTCTTCTATTACTTGTGGACGCGTGTAGTCTTTCGCTACAAAACAACTTTGCAGGATGATAGCAAATACTGATAGGACAACAAAGCGTACTATATATTTTTTATTCATGAGATTCATTTGTAACTATAATTGGTGCTTTTTTACTGACTTTTTCCTGAAGCCACTGAAAGAAAATATAAAGGATAGGAATGATAAAAATACCTAATACCGTACCAACAAACAATCCTCCTACTGCGCCTGTTCCTATGGCATTGTTACCTCTTGCACCGATTCCGGAAGCAAAAACCAATGGCAATAACCCGATAATAAAGGCAAAGGAGGTCATTAAAATAGGTCGAAGTCGCGCTTTAGCTCCTTCAAAAGCCGCCTCGGAAATGCTGTATCCTGCTCGACGGCGTTGTCTGGCAAATTCTACAATAAGAATGGCATTTTTTGCTAGAAGCCCCAATAACATGATTAAGGCTATTTGAAAATAAATATTGTTTTCCAATCCGGAGAGCATGGTCACCATATAGGCTCCCATAACGCCAACCGGTAAAGAAAAGATGACTGCCAAAGGCAATAAATAACTTTCATATTGTGCCGCTAAAATAAAATAGACAAAAAGAATACTAAGTAAAAATATGGTGGTGGTTTGATTTCCGGAGGAAATTTCTTCTCTTGTCAACCCGGAAAAACCGACACTATAATCCTGTGGCAAAGCGGTGGCAGTAACTTCTTGCACGGCTGCTATAGCATCGCCGGTAGAATAACCGGGAGCTGCTGCACCATTGATACTTGCCGAATTAAACAAATTAAATCGTGTTACCGACTGTGGCCCATACACCCTTTTTAATTCTATAAATGCAGTGATAGGAGCCATTTCGCCTTGGGCATTTCTGACAAACAAACGGTTTAAACTTTCCACTGAAGTCCTGTCCTCAGGCAATGCTTGCACAAATACACGATATTGTTTTCCAAAACGAGAAAAATCTGCGGCATAAACACTTCCTATATACCCTTGTAAGGCCGATAAAATAGAACTTACTGTAATTCCTGCTTCTTTGGTTTTGGCAATATTCACGTCTATTTCATATTGCGCATAGTTCGTGTTGAAGGAACTTTGTGCATATAAAATTTCAGGGCGGGCGTTTAATTCTTGCAGGTAATTTTGGGTTACCTCATTCAAATCGGAAAAGCTGCCGCCAAATGGATCCAAAACTTTCAATTCAAAACCCGATGAAATACCAAATCCGGGAACACTAGGTGGTGCGAAAAACAAGATTTTTGCACCCGGAATGCCTGCAGCCATACCAAAAAGTTGGCCGGTAATGGCTTCTACCGATTTGCTAGGATCTTTTCGTTCTTCCCAAGAATCTAATTTGATAAAACCTAGTCCAAAATTACTTCCCGAACCTCCTATAATACTAAAACCATTTACAAGCGATATGGCACGAATACCCGGAATTTTACGGGCTTTTTCACTTATTTCAGCAGTGATTTGTACCGTTCTGTCTAACGTGGCTCCAGCCGGTAATTCTACATTTACAAAAATTAAACCCCTGTCCTCATCAGGAACAAACCCTTTTGGCGTTTCGGACGATGCCCAAAAAATGCCAGCCACAGAAACAACAAGTATAAGTACCGTAACCCATTTATGGCGATATAAAAAATGAAGCGAGGTAATGTATTTTTTTGTGGATGCCGTAAACACTTTATTAAAGCCAAGAAAAAAACGTCCCATAAGATTTTTCTTTCGCTCTTTATCGGTATGGGGTTTTAAAAACAAAGCACTTAACGCCGGACTTAAAGTAAGCGCATTGATGGCAGAAATGCCTATGGCAACAATAAGCGTTACGCCAAATTGTTTATAAAACACCCCGGTAGGTCCTTCAATAAAAGTAACGGGAATAAACACAGCACCCATAACTAAGGTGATGGAAATAATGGCTCCAGTAATTTCATCCATCGCCTGTTTAGAAGCTTCTAAAGCAGAAGTTACCCCCTTTTCTAACTTGGCATGCACCGCCTCTACCACCACTATCGCATCATCTACTACAATACCAATTGCTAACAACAAAGCAAATAGCGTCAATAAATTGATGGAATAGCCAAAAAGATTGAGGAAGAAAAAGGTGCCAATAATGGATACCGGTACTGCAATGGCAGGAATTAACGTGGATCTAAAATCTTGCAAAAAGAGAAAAACTACCAAAAACACCAACAAAAAAGCTTCTAAAAGGGTCACTAAAACCTTATTAATAGACGCTGTTAAAAACTCGTTGGTGTCAAAATTAACGATATAGGTAAGCCCTTTTGGAAAACCGGCAGCCAAACCTTTCATGGTTTCATGAACGTTTTCAATAATTTCCTGTGCATTAGAGCCCGGTGTTTGATAGATACCCATACTCACTCCCGGATTGCCATTAGTAAAGGAAATAACACTATAAGCTTCTGCATCCAGCTCTACAGTAGCTACATCTTTTAGGTATAAGAATTGACCTCCATCTAACGCTTTTATCACAATATTTTCATACTGCGATTCTTCTTTATAACGCCCACTGTAGGTAAGTACATATTCAAAAGCTTCTGCATTATTTTGACCTAAAGACCCTGCCGCAGCTTCTCTGCTTTGCTCATTGATTGCGGCGGTAATATCTTCGGGCACTAAATGATAGGCAGCTAATTTTTCAGGTTGCAACCAAATGCGCATGGCATAATTTTTAGAGCCAAATACATTCACATTCCCTACCCCGTTGATACGTTTTAAGGCAGGTAATACATTGATATTTAAATAATTTTGAATGTAAGTGGCATTGTAATCCTTATTTTCAGAAAATACCGTTAAAAACATCAATGCACTGGTTTGTTGTTTTTGGGTAATTACTCCCGATTGGGTTACCTCACGTGGTAGTAAGGGATTGGCTCGCGCTACACGATTTTGCACATTGATAGCCGCAATATCCGGATCCACTCCTTGTTCAAAAAATACTTGTATTTGAGCACTACCATTATTACTGGCGGTAGAAGTAATATAGGTCATCCCCTCTACCCCGTTGATTTGTTCTTCTATAGGAATGACCACACTTTCTAATACCGTTTGCGCATTGGCACCGGGAAAATTGGCGTTAACCTGTATGGTTGGTGGTGCAATTTCTGGATATTGTGTGGTGGGCAGAGCGTTGATGCCTAAAATTCCTAAGAGTACGATAATAATAGAAACTACCGTCGAAAGTACCGGCCGCTCAATAAATAATTTTATCATAGTATGTTCTTATTTAAATATAGGTTTTAAACCACTTGTTATACTGTCAAAATCTACCATTTGCGGAATAATAGGTGTGTTGTTGCGCAATTTACCAATGCCTTGGGTGATAATTTTATCGCCAATTTGCAATCCACTTAATACAAGAATGTAGGAATCTACGCGAGCAATAACTTCAATAGGAGTGCTAACAGCAAGGGTATCTCCTTGTACTTTATAAGCATATATTTTGCCTTGTCGCTCATAAGAAGCAGACTCAGGAATAACTACAGCATCGGTATATACCGTTGGAATTCTAATTTGCCCACTGCTTCCATTGGCCAAATACCCATTAGGATTAGGAAATTTTGCTCTGAAAGTTACCGTGCCTGTGGATGGATTTATTTGTCCGGTAACCGTTTCAATAACTCCTTTTTCTTCATATATTTTGGAAGTAGCCAATTCCAATTCCACTTCCGGAAAGTTTTTTATTTTCTCTTCGCGGGTTGTACCTTCGGTATTTCTTAAAAAATCCAAATAATCTTTTTCATTTAATGCAAAAAAAGCATATACTTCCTTGGTGGTAGAAACCGTGGTAAGAGGCTGCGTGTCGGTAGGACTAACAAGTGCACCCTCGCGATAAGGTATGGACCCCACATACCCATCAATGGGACTTTGAATATTGGCATACCCAATGGCAGCTGAAATACTGTTATAACTGCTTTTCGCTTGTGCTAAACGGGCTTTTGCCGTTTCTAATTGCACATTGCTAATGATGTTTTTTTCTACTAAGGGTTTTAATTTGTTTACTTCTACCTGAGCAGCATTTACATTGGCTTGAGCGGCTTCTGCATCTTGCGATAAGGTTTGGGTCTCTAAAGTAAAAAGCAATTGCCCTTTCTTCACTTTCTGCCCTTCATCTACCAATACTTTGGTAATATACCCACCCACTTTAGCGCGAACCGCACTATTATTAGTACCCTCGATTCTTACTGGATAGCGTTGGTATGCCGTAACTGTTTTTGAAGCAATAGAAATTACCGGAAAGGGCATGGCAGAAGGTGGCGCTTGTTGGTTTTTGTCCTTGCAAGACTGCAAAATAAAGAAGGATGTAAAGGCAATTAAAATTAAATACTGTTTCATAAGGTGGGTTGATGTTAGGTATATATAAGGAGTAGTTTTTTTAGGAGACATTCTCTAGTTGAAGTAAAGTGGTTTCCAATAATTTTTTGGAATCTTTGAGATAATCGTTATACACAGAGGTGAAACACAAATGATTGTTATAGGCTTCCATTTCACTTTCCTGAAGAAAGACAAGGGTCTTTTCAAAAATGGAAATCTCCTTTTCAATTAATGCCTTATAATTGATTAATCGTGATTTTAAATAGTCTCTCTTTTTTCTGAAATACCGCTTTCTATCTCCCTGTTTGGTAACATATTCAATTTTATCGGTCTGCAAAAGCAAGTTTAAACTGGTGGAAACAGAGCTTTTACTGGCGTTAGTGAATGTAATTATTTCATCAAAACTGTACTCCTTTTCGCCGTTCAAAATAAGGGTGGCATGAATGCGAGTTGCCAGCGGAGGCAAATTGTAAAGGTTTTCAAAATGCATGCCTAACTCTTCTATTAATTCTTCTTTTGTATAAGTTGCCAAAATCGTTGCTTTAAAATGAAGCTGCAAATATACAGTTAGTTCGGAACAAACAAAACTAATCGGAATTAAAAAAAGGTTAATTAGCACCGGGATACTAAAGATAACGATGAGAAGATGCTCTATAAAACCCGTAAGTCTTGGTTATTGTAACTAATTTCCTACCTCACTAATAAACTTAATACGGAACAAACGGAGTTCTTCTTCCTCGTAATCGCCATCAAAGTCATCCATCGCTTTTTCGATTTTATCGGTTTGGGCTTCTAAAAAGTAGTCATAAATTTCTTCTTGCTGGTCTTCATCCAGAATTTCATCCAGCCAATAGTCGATATTAAGTTTGGTGCCACTAAAAACAATGGCTTCCATTTCTTTAATAAACTCATCCATGGAAAGCCCTTTTGCTGAAGCAATATCATCTAAGGGTAGTTTTCTATCCACATTTTGAATGATGTATAGTTTTAACGCACTGTTAGAGCCTGTGGTTTTTACGACCAAATCGTCGGGACGTTCAATATCATTTTCTTCCACATACCTATTAATAAGCGCGATAAAGCTCTTGCCATATTTCTTGGCTTTTCCCTCTCCTACGCCATGAACATTAGCAAGTTCCTCAAGAGAGGAAGGATATTTAAGAGACATATCTTCTAAAGAAGGATCTTGAAAAACAACAAAAGGGGGTAAGCTGAGTTTGTGTGCTACTTTTTTGCGCTCTTCCTTTAATAATTTAAAGAGGTGTTCATCGGCTACCGCACCTCCTTTTTGCGCTGTTTCTAGTATATCGTCATTAGCATCTTTATAGGAATGGTCTTCGGTCATCATAAATGACACTGGTTTCTTTAAAAATGATTCTCCTTTTTTTGCGAGTTTTATTACTCCATAGGTTTCTATGTCTTTGGAAAGCATGCCAGTAACCAAAACCTGGCGCAACAATGCCATCCAATAAGCAGCATCCCTACCTTTTCCACTGCCAAAAAATGGTTGTGTATCAATGCGATGCGAGGTGATTAAGGCATTTATCTTTCCTATTAGGATTTGCACAATGGCTTTTGATTTGTATTGTTGGTTGCTTTCTTTTATTACTTTTAAAAGGGTTACCACTTCATTTTTCGCTTCAAGTTGTTTTTTGGGATTGCGCATATTATCGTCCATATCACCGCCTTCGCCTGTAGCATTGTCAAATTCTTCCCCAAAATAATGCAGGATAAATTTTCGGCGTGAAATGGATGTTTCGGCAAAGGCCACTACTTCTTGCAGGAGTGCTTGTCCAATTTCTTGCTCCGCCACGGGCTTGCCGCTCATAAATTTTTCTAATTTCTCTATATCCTTATAGGAATAAAAAGCCAAACAATGTCCTTCACCACCATCTCTTCCTGCCCTTCCGGTTTCCTGATAATAACTTTCAATACTCTTAGGAATGTCGTGGTGTATAACAAAACGCACATCGGGTTTGTCTATTCCCATTCCAAAGGCTATGGTTGCCACTACCACATCAGCATCTTCCATCAAAAACATGTCCTGATGCCGCACTCTGGTTTTTGGATCTAATCCTGCATGATAGGGCACGGCATTAATGCCATTTACCTGAAGCGTTTGCGAAAGCTCTTCTACACGTTTTCTGCTTAAACAGTAAACAATGCCGCTTTTGCCATCATTCTGCTTGATAAATCGAATGATATCGGCATCTACATTTTTAGTTTTTGGGCGTATTTCATAATACAAATTAGGGCGGTTAAAGGACGCTTTAAAAGTGTTTGCGTCCTGCATATTGAGGTTCTTAAGGATATCCTCTTGCACCTTTGGCGTAGCCGTTGCCGTTAACCCAATAATTGGAATATCTTCGCCTATGCGATGAATAATAGATTTTAAATTTCGGTATTCCGGACGAAAATCATGACCCCATTCACTAATGCAATGCGCCTCGTCAATAGCCATAAAAGAAATGGGAACACTGCGCAAGAACGCAACATTCTCTTCTTTGGTAAGCGATTCCGGAGCTACATAGAGTAGCTTAGTGATGCCTGCGGTTATATCGCTTTTTACTTGTTTTACTTCCGTTTTGTTCAAGGATGAATTCAACACATGGGCAATCCCCTGTTCTGAAGACAAACCACGGAGGGCATCCACCTGATTTTTCATTAAAGCAATAAGGGGAGAAACAACGATAGCTGTGCCCTCAGCGATTAGTGCCGGTAGCTGGTAACACAATGATTTTCCGCCGCCGGTGGGCATAATTACAAAGGTGTTTTGTTTGTTTACCACGCTTCGAATTACCTCTTCTTGCAGTCCTATAAATTTACTAAACCCAAAATACTTTTTGAGGGCTGCGTGTATGTCAATTTCGCTCACTATACTATAATTATTTTATATACATTTGTAGTCTAAATATAGTGATTTCTTAAGAACGTACAATCCAAAAATAATGTTAAGTTTTGCAAAACAATCAAAAAATAATTTCTCTAGCTAAAAAAACGATAGAAATAGAAAGCAAAGCTATAGGCTATCTTGCTGATTTAGTGGATGATGAATTTGCAAATGCCGTAAATTATGTATTTCATTCCAAGAGTAGGATAATTATTACCGGCATAGGAAAAAGTGCTAATATTGCCACAAAAATTGTCGCCACATTAAATTCTACCGGAACGCCTGCAGGATTTATGCATGCTGCAGATGCCATTCATGGGGATTTAGGTACCATCCAACCCGAAGATGTGGTTATTTGCATTTCAAAAAGCGGAAATACTCCGGAAATAAAAGTACTCGTACCCTTGATAAAATCCTTGGGAAATAAACTTATTGCTATTACCTCTAATAAAGAATCTTTCCTGGGCACTCATGCCGATTATGTACTAAATGCTTATGTTGAAAAAGAAGCTTGCCCAAATAACTTAGCTCCCACAACAAGCACCACTGCTCAACTGGTCATAGGTGACGCTTTTGCAGTGTGTTTGTTGGACCTAAGAGGATTTTCGAGCAAAGATTTTGCACGATTTCATCCGGGAGGCTCTCTTGGAAAACAACTCTATTTAAGAGTGAATGATTTAAGCAGTACCAACTTAAAACCAATGGTTTCTCCTGATGCTGATATTAAAGAGGTTATCGTTGAAATTTCGGAAAAAATGCTTGGCGTTACCGCTGTTGTTGAAAATAATAGAATAATAGGTATTATTACCGATGGCGATTTGCGAAGGATGCTTTCCAAAACAGATACCATATCCGGACTAAAAGCAAAGGATATTATGACTGAAAACCCAAAACAAATAGCCAGTGATGCCATGGCTATGCAAGCCATGGAAATGATGAATACTTTTGGTATTACACAATTGCTAGTGGAAAAAAACAATACCTATGAAGGGGTTATTCATTTACACAATCTTATTAAAGAAGGCATTATCTAATGTTAGGAAGAAATAAAAAAGACCCAAACAAAGAAATGTCTTTCTTAGATCATCTGGAAGACTTGCGCTGGCACCTCATTCGTGCTACCTTGAGTGTCGTTATAGTGGGTATCGCTGCATTTTTTGCAAAAGATTTTATTTTTGACACCATCATCTTCGGCCCTAAAAAAGGCGACTTTATTACCTACCGCGTGCTTTGCGATTTAGCACAATATATTGGTTTGCAAGATAGTTTCTGTTTTGAAGAACTCCCATTTAGAGTGCAAAGTAGGTTGATGGCAGGACAATTTTCTGCCCATATATGGACTTCCATCACCGCAGGTTTTGTGGTTTCTTTTCCTTATGTTATTTATGAATTTTGGAAATTTATAAGTCCTGGAATGATGGAAAATGAACGCAGTACCTCAAGAGGCTTTATCTTTATTTCCTCGCTGCTATTCTTTATTGGTGTACTTTTTGGATATTATGTTATCACGCCGCTTTCTATCAATTTTCTAGGATCTTACCAAGTGAGTGGTGAAGTATTTAATGACTTCGATTTAAGTAGTTATATCGGTTTGGTGCGCTCTTCTGTTATAGCCTCCGGATTGATTTTTGAACTGCCTATCATTATCTATTTCCTTACTAAAATAGGTATTGTTACACCTGAAATACTTAAAAAATATCGAAAAATGAGCTTGGTGGTGGTGCTCATCATTTCAGCCATTATAACCCCACCGGATATTGTGAGCCAAATTATTGTTGCTATCCCTATTTTAGTATTGTATGAAGTGAGCATCCTTATTTCAAAAATAGTAGTGAGAAACCAAAAAAGAAAATTAAAAGCACATGCAAAATAATCCCGTAGAAGAATTCAACGCCTATCGCGAAAAGATGAATAAAAAACTTCTTGCCGATAACAATAAATTGATAAAACGTATCTTTAACCTCGATACCAATGCCTATATGGAAGGCGCTCTTGATGTAAAAACAAAAGAATTACTGGGTCTAGTGGCTTCTGCTGTTTTGCGTTGTGACGATTGTGTGAAATACCATTTAGAAACGTCACACAAAATTGGCCTTTCTAAGGAAGAAGTGATGGAAGCTTTAGGTATTGCAACCCTAGTAGGTGGCACCATTGTTGTACCTCATTTGCGAAGAGCCTATGAATTTTGGGAAGCCCTGGAAGAAAATAGCTAACCCCTTTTTTTTAGTTTTTTCCACTTGAATAAAGTTTCCCAAAAAAACCTTGAATTTTAAACCGTAATACCATGAAATTAAGAGCTGAAAATCTAGTAAAAGCATATAAAGGTCTGGAAGTTGTTAAAGGTATCAATATTGAAGTGAATCGCGGAGAAATTGTGGGCCTTCTAGGACCAAATGGTGCTGGAAAAACCACTTCGTTTTATATGATTGTTGGATTAATAAAACCTAATAATGGTAGAATTTTTCTGGAAAACACCGAAATCACCAAATACCCAATGTACAAACGTGCACAACACGGCATTGGATATCTGGCGCAAGAAGCCTCTGTTTTTAGAAAACTAAGTATCGAAGAAAATATTTTAAGCGTTTTACAACTTACTAAACTATCCAAAAAGGAGCAACTTAGTAAAATGGAATCCCTAATAGAGGAATTCGGGTTGAGCCATATCCGAAAACACCGTGGCGATTTACTGTCCGGTGGCGAAAGAAGACGTACAGAAATTGCTCGCGCTTTAGCTACGAGTCCTAACTTTATCCTTCTAGATGAACCTTTTGCTGGCGTGGATCCTGTGGCTGTAGAAGATATTCAACGCATTGTAGCACAACTCAAAGACAAAAACATCGGCATATTAATAACCGACCATAATGTTCAGGAAACCCTTGCTATAACAGACAGAACCTATTTGATGTTTGAAGGCAGTATCCTAAAACACGGAGTCCCCGAGGAATTAGCAGCGGATGAAATGGTAAGAAAAGTGTACCTAGGCCAAAATTTTGAGCTGCGTAAGAAAAAATTGTTTTCATAATACCTTTGAAAACAATGGGTTATAATGTTTATAACAAAAGAAGAATATATTAATCGAAACCCAGAGGGTTCTAATGTTTATTGCCCTGTTATTCTTCCCAATGAAATAAATATTTGTTTTTATATTCCATATTGAATTTGTTTATAGTTCCAATAATCCATCAGATATCATAAACATTTGACCCCTCTGGGGACTTATTTGGCTATGACAATTTTCTATAAATAATAAACCCCCTCTAGAGTATTTAAATTCAGATTCTAACAGATCTGTTTTTAGTCCCAGCGGGACGAAATATCGGTAGAAAAACGTACACGATTAAACAAGAAAGTCCCAGCGGGACGAAATATTTTATAAACCAAGTAATTACTGGGACTCCTAACAATTGTTTTAATTTATGCCGGACAACAATTAAAAAAATCCGTAAATTGCTGCTCCTTTAGTATGAATTGAAATGTAAATCCCATGAAAAATTACAAAACACTTACTTTTTCAAAAAATATAATAGTCATCAGTACCCTACTACTCATCGTGAGTTGCGGTAATGACGAAAACAAAAAACCTATTTCCTTAGCAATGACAGACAATTTACTTTTAGCACCATGGACAGGTCCTTATGATGGCACTCCCGCATTTGACAAAATGGATATTACCCTAGTGAAACCCGCTATAGAAGAAGGTATCACTCATCATTTAAAAGAAATAGACGCCATTACAGCAACTGCCGAAGCCCCTACTTTTAAAAACACCATAGAGGCTATGGAACGTGCAGGAGAACCTCTAAACAGAGCCTTTGCATATTATGGTATTTGGACCAGTAATAGGTCATCCCCGGAATTTAGGGAAATTCAAAACGAATTAGCACCTAAAATTGCCGACTATCGCTCTGCCATTTCACAAAATAAACCTCTGTTTGACCGAATTAAAACCGTTTATGAAAATTCCTTGAAAAACCCTTTAGAGGCTGATCAACAACGATTGGTAAAATTAACCTATAAAGAGTTTGAAATGAATGGCGCTAATTTAAACGAAGCAGATAAAAAACGCTATGCCGAAATTAACAGCGAACTATCTACCTTATATACCAACTTCTCTAATAACGTTCTTGCCGATGAAGAAAACTACATTACGTACATCACCAAAGACCAACTCAAAGGACTTCCGGAATCGTTTGTAAATGCCGCTGCAAAAACCGCAACCGATAATGGTAAAGATGGCAAATATGCCATAACCAATACACGTTCGTCTATGGATCCATTCTTAACCTATTCCGAGGAAAGGGAGCTGCGCAAAAAAGTCTGGAAAACTTATTATTCCCGTGGTGATAATAACGATCAATATGACAATAATGATTTGGTTGCGCAAATTTTAAAACTACGCCACGAGCGTGTGAAACTTTTAGGGTATGCTAATTTTGCCGAATGGCGATTGCAAGACCGTATGGCAAAAACCCCAAAAAATGCTATAGATTTAATGGAAGCCGTTTGGCCTGCTGCCTTAGCTCGAGTGAAAGAAGAAGTGGCCGACATGCAAACCATCGCTAAAGCAGAAGGAAAAAACATTACCATAGAACCTTGGGACTATCGTTTTTATTCCGAAAAAGTACGTAAAGACAAATACGATTTAAATTCTGACGAAGTAAAACAATACCTGGAGCTAAACAACCTAACTGACGCTATTTTTTACACCGCAGGAAGGTTATTTAATTTTAAATTCACGCCCATCACCGATGGCAGCGTTCCTGTTTTTCATGAAGATGTAAAAGTATGGGAAGTAAATGATATAACCACCGGCGAACATATTGGTGTGTATTATTTAGACCCTTTTGCACGTCAAGGAAAACGTTCCGGCGCTTGGGCAACCCAATACCGCAGCCATTCTAGTTTTGATGGTAAAAAAACCGTTTTAGCATCAAACAACTCCAACTTTGTGAAAGCTGCTCCCGGCGAATCGGTTTTAATCTCCTGGGATGATGCGGAAACATTTTTTCACGAATTTGGTCACGCATTACACTTTCTATCTTCCGAAGTACGGTATCCAACCCTTAATGGAGGCGTGAGAGATTATACCGAATTTCAATCGCAATTATTAGAACGCTGGTTATATACCGATGAAGTAATAAATCAATTTTTAAAACACCACAAAACAGGCGAAGTAATCCCTTCGGCATTGGTTGAAAAAATTAAAAAAGCATCCACCTTTAACCAAGGTTTTGCCACTACCGAATTTTTAGCTTCCGCATTAATGGATATGAAATACCATACCACCGACCCAACCAATATAAATCCGAAAGCATTTGAAAAAGAAACCTTGGCAAAACTAAATATGCCTAAAGAAATAGTGATGCGCCATCGCACACCACATTTTGGACATGTATTTTCAAGTGAAGGATATGCTACAGCTTATTATGGCTATTTGTGGGCAGACGTGCTTACCTCCGATGCCGCAGAAGCCTTTCAAGAAGCACCGGGTGGTTTTTATGACAAAGACCTTTCCGCAAAATTGGTAAAATATCTTTTTGCACCTCGCAATGCTATAGACCCCGCAGAAGCATATCGATTGTTTAGAGGAAGAGACGCAACCATAGATGCTTTAATGCGCGACAGAGGCTTTCCTGTGCCAACAAAATAAACATTTAAAAAACCTCAAAGCAACATTTTGCTCAAAAAAATGTTGCTTTGAGACATAAAAACAAGACAGGGAAACACTATGAACAAGGACACATTTTTATATATAGCTCTTATTGCAATATTTCTATTTTTTTTTCTTTGGAATAGCAACAGACTAAAAAAGAACCGAAGACAACAAAAAAATAGAAATTTCAGAAAAGGCTACTTAGAAAGAAAAAAAGAAAAAGAAAAAGAATAACAAATTCAATTTCTAAAATAACAATACCACCAAATGAAAATATACACAAAAACCGGAGACAAAGGAACCACTTCACTATTTGGCGGTACTAGGGTTCCTAAACATCATATTCGCATTGAAAGCTACGGCACTATAGATGAACTTAATGCATATATAGGATTAATTCGTGATCAGAATATCGATGATAAATCAAAAGACGTCCTAATACAAATTCAGGATAGGCTTTTTACGGCAGGAGCCATTTTAGCTACAGAACCTAAAAAAGCTATTTTAAAAAATGGTAAAGAACGTCTTAATATTCCAAAAATAGAAGAAAAAGACATTTCACTATTAGAAGAGGAAATAGACCGGATGAACGACACCCTTCCGCCCTTGACTAATTTTGTTTTACCGGGTGGACACACTACCGTGTCATTCTGTCACATTGCTCGTTGTGTTTGCCGTAGAGCAGAGCGACAAACTAGCTTTTTACACGAAAATGAACCTGTGGAAGAGCACGTTTTAATCTACTTAAATCGCCTTTCTGACTACCTCTTTGTACTGGCACGAAAATTGTCAAAAGACTTACACGCAGAAGAAATTAAGTGGTTACCGAAGAAAGCAAAGTAGCTTTAATTTCCTAAAGTATAAAAAGTTCAAAACCAATCTCTTACAAACATAAGAGCAAAGTTCTTAAAAATAATGTAGAAATAATTACGATTTTTCTTGACTTTTTCATCTAAAAAATTATTTTTGCAGAAAATTAAACCAAAGTGTTATGTATTGGACATTAGAATTAGCATCTTATTTAAGCGATGCGCCTTGGCCTGCAACAAAGGACGAACTGATTGATTATGCAATTAGAACGGGAGCCCCTTTAGAAGTGGTAGAAAATTTACAAGCAATCGAAGATGAAGGCGATTCTTACGACTCGATTGATGAAATCTGGCCCGATTATCCTACCGACGAAGATTACCTTTGGAACGAGGACGAATATTAATTAATAACGAAAACATAGTAAAAGTCTCTTTGGAGGCTTTTTTTTTGTTTAATTTTGAAGCAATAAATACCAAATTATAGATATGACTTTTTTAGATAAAATATTAAAAGTTTTTATAGGCGACAAATCAAAGAAAGACATTGGTGAAATTATGCCAATAGTCCTTCAAATAAAAAAACACGAGGAACAAATAGCGAAACTCTCTTTAGACGAGCTTCGTGCAAAATCTGACCATTTTCGAAAAATAATTAAAGAGGCGCGAAAAGAACTGGATGCCGAAACCATAAAACTTGCAGAAGAAGCCAATACCACCGAAGATATCAATCGCAAAGAAGATATTTATGTACAAATTGATAAAATAAAAGACGACATCTACGCAATTGAAAAGAAAACATTAGATACTATCCTTCCGGAAGCTTTTGCTGTTTTAAAAGAAACCGCAAAACGATTTGTAGAAAACAAAACATTGGAAGTTACCGCAACAGCTTATGACCGCGAACTTTCCGCTGAAAAAAATTATGTTACCTTAGATGGTGAAAAAGCCATTTGGTCCAACTCCTGGGATGCCGCTGGTAAAGAAATTACCTGGGATATGGTACACTATGACGTACAGCTCATAGGAGGTATTGCTTTGCATCAAGGCAAAGTGGCTGAAATGCAAACAGGAGAGGGAAAAACTCTAGTTGCTACGCTTCCCGTTTATTTGAATGCCCTTGCAGGAAATGGTGTACACTTAGTAACCGTAAATGATTACTTAGCAAAAAGAGATAGTGCTTGGATGGCGCCTATTTATCAATTTCACGGCCTATCGGTGGATTGTATTGATTACCACCAACCCAACTCCATAGAAAGAAGAAAAGCATACAATGCCGATATTACTTTTGGCACCAATAACGAATTTGGTTTTGACTACCTGAGAGACAATATGGCAAATGCCCCTGATGATCTAGTACAACGTCCGCACCATTACGCCATTGTCGATGAGGTCGATTCGGTTTTAATTGATGATGCCAGAACGCCATTAATTATTTCAGGCCCTGTACCGGAAGGAGACCGCCACGAATTTAATGAACTGAAACCAAAAATAAGTGATTTAGTAAATATGCAACGGCAATACCTAACCGGTGTTTTGGCAGAAGCAAAAAAACTAATCGCACAAGGCAACACAAAAGAGGGTGGTTTACAGTTATTGCGTGTCTTTAGAGGTCTACCTAAAAACAAACCCTTGATTAAATACCTTTCAGAGGAAGGAGTAAAACAAATTCTTCAGAAAACCGAAAATCATTATATGCAGGACAACAACAAAGAAATGCCTTTGGTGGATAAAGAGTTGTATTTTGTTATTGATGAAAAAAACAACCAAATAGAATTAAGCGATAAAGGCGTAGATTACCTTTCAGGAGAAGATGATCCAGATTTCTTTGTGATGCCTGAGATTGGTGTAGAAATTGCTAAAATTGAAAAGAAAGGACTTTCCAAAGAAAAAGAAGCAGAGGAAAAAGAAGAACTTTTTAGAGAATTTGGTGTAAAAAGTGAACGCATTCACACCATGAGCCAATTGTTAAAGGCCTATACCCTTTTTGAAAAAGATAGCCAATATGTGGTAATGGATAACAAAGTGATGATTGTAGATGAACAAACCGGTCGTATTATGGACGGACGCCGATATAGTGACGGACTTCATCAAGCAATTGAAGCTAAAGAAAATGTGAAAATTGAGGCAATGACGCAAACCTTTGCCACCATAACCCTGCAAAACTACTTTAGAATGTATCGCAAACTTGCAGGTATGACAGGTACTGCTGTTACAGAAGCCGGCGAACTTTGGGAAATTTACAAATTGGACGTGGTTGAAATACCTACCAATAGACCCGTAACACGTCACGACCGAGAAGACAAAATTTATAAAACCAAAAGAGAAAAATACAACGCCGTTATAGAAGAAGTGGTAGAACTTTCCAACGCCGGAAGACCTGTACTTATAGGAACAACATCGGTAGAAATTTCAGAATTACTAAGCCGAATGCTTACCTTCAGAAACATAAAACACAATGTTCTTAATGCTAAACTTCATAAAAAAGAAGCGCAAATTGTAGAAGAAGCCGGACACTCTGGTGTTGTAACCATAGCCACTAATATGGCAGGACGTGGTACCGACATCAAACTTACCGAAGAGGTGAAAAAAGCAGGTGGATTAGCAATTGTAGGTACAGAACGTCACGACTCGAGACGTGTGGACAGACAGCTTAGAGGTCGTAGCGGTCGTCAAGGTGACCCTGGAAGTTCTCAATTTTATGTGTCTTTAGAAGACAATTTGATGCGCTTGTTTGGAAGCGAACGTATCGCAAAACTTATGGACAGAATGGGATTAAAAGAAGGCGATGTGATTCAGCATTCTATGATTTCAAAATCCATTGAACGGGCACAGAAAAAAGTGGAAGAAAACAACTTTGGTATTCGTAAACGATTATTAGAATATGATGACGTGATGAATGCCCAAAGGGAAGTGGTTTACAAACGCCGCTACAATGCGTTGTTTGGGGAACGCCTTCGTGTGGATATCGCTAATATGATTTACGACACTTCCGAAGTGATAGCCCAATTCAATAAAGTTTCGCAAGATTTCAAGAATTTTGAGTTTGAACTAATTCGTTTCTTCTCCATGAGCTCGCCTATTACAGAAACCGAATTTGAGAAAAAAGACTATATTGAAATTGCCGGTATTGTGTATAAAAGTGTGTATCAACATTACCACGATAAAATGATACATAATGCGGAATTGGCTTATCCGGTGATTAAAAATGTGTTTGAACAACAAAAAGACTTGTACAAACGCATCCTTGTGCCTTTTACCGATGGCGTAAAAACATTAAATGTGGCTACCGATTTGGAAAAAGCGTATGAAACAAAAGGAAAACAACTGATTAACGATTTTGAAAAAAACATCACCCTTGCCATTATTGACGATGCCTGGAAAACCCACCTTCGCAAGATGGATGAGCTTAAACAATCGGTGCAATTAGCGGTACACGAACAAAAAGACCCATTGCTGATTTACAAATTTGAAGCGTTCGAATTGTTTAAAGCAATGATTGAAAAAGTAAATAAAGATGTGGTTTCTTTCTTGTTTAAAGGCGAGCTTCCTAACCAAGAACAAACACAAATTAGGGAAGCAAGACAACGCAAAAGCAAAGAAAACCTAAAAACACAAAAAGACGAAATCCCCAATATGGATGAACGAGCTGCACAGTCCAGGGCTGCCGGACAAACCCAGCAAAGACAACAAGTCACGGAAACCATCGTCAGGGACAAACCTAAAATTGGAAGAAACGATAAAGTGACCATCAAACATGTGATGAGTGGGGAGAGCAAATCGATGAAATTCAAACAAGCCATACCACTTCTCGATAAAGGGGAATGGGTATTGGTGGATGAATAAAATCTAATTTAAATTATCAAAAATCCCGAAGCAAAACTTCGGGATTTTTATTTAAATAGTTGCTGTTTTTTTCTTAATCTTGGCATAAACATTGCTCCGTTTCAATGTCAAAAACGTTTTCTATATTTGTAAAAAATAAAAAGGTGAAAAAACTATTTATTTTCTTTATGTTCAGTTGCAGCTTTACTTCTTTTTCTCAGGAATTTGGAGCGAAGTTTCTCACCTTTTCCGAAGAAACACTACCCGCCGTTTTTGTTGTTGAAAACAGTAACTTTCTGCAACTTACTAAAAAAACAAAGTTCTCAAAAAACCTACAGGTGAACGCCTCTAATTATTGGAATCCTGTGAGTATGATTGACGCACTTAGCAATCAAGATGCTTACCTCAACCGAAAAAATACCGTTCAAAAAGAATATACCGCAGAAAGTTTGGGATTTGCAAGACCTGCTACCAACGAACCAAGCATACAATTTCAAGTTAGAACTCCCAATTATTCCGAGGGTTATCGGGTAAAAAATACCGTGTACCGAGATGTTTCTATGCCTTTTGTGTATCCTGTTTACACTAACAAAGGTCTCCGAGGGTATATCTATCCGTATAACAATTAATTTCTTTCCCTATCTTATCCTTTTAAAATTTGCTAAGAAATTCCTATACAAACCTTTCTTTTCTACTTTTTAATTGCCTATTTTTAATTTTCAAATAACACGCAATCCTTATGAAAAACGGTATAACCTTCGCCCTCCTTTTAGTGGTCTTGCTCCTTAGCGCTTGTAAAAGCGAAACAAATGATAAAATACAAGACGGCAGAATGTGTTTTGCTTCTTCTGAACAAGGGATGACTTCTGTAATTGCTTTAGAAATTGAAGGAAAGGAAGTGCTAGGCACCTACATTATTGAAATTACTGGAAAAGATAAAACCGAAGGTGATTTTTTTGGAAACCTAGAAGGTAACGTCATAAAAGCAACATTCGACTATTGGATAGAAGGTCAAAATCAGTCAGAAGAAATAGAGTTAACCTTATTAAAAGACAAAATTCAAATAAAAAGACCCGGTCAAGTGGAAATAAACGGTGAATTGTTAGATAGAGATGGAGGCAAAGAAACCACAACAGAAATCACAAAAACCAATTGCAACGATGTCTCCAAAGAGATGGACTAATTTTTTATTGTAATAATCTTTTTATAACCGTGTGATACAGCTCAAAATCGATTAAATTATTATGTTCTGCTCCTGAAATTTTGATAAACTCTTTCTGTATAGAAGGCGCACTGTCAAACAATCGTTTTCCGGAGGCAAAAGGCACAACTTTATCTTCTGTGCCATGAAACACTACCAAATCACAATCAACTTGTTGCATTAATTGGTTGGTTTCAAACGAATATTTCAACAAATAATCTATCGGAAAAATAGGAAATCGTTTTTTAGCCACCGAATGCAAATTGTAAAAAGGAGTTTCTAAAATAAGCATTTTCGGGTGATTTGTTGCAGCAACCGCTGTTGCAAACGTTGTTCCTAAAGAACGTCCATAAACAAGAATAGACGATTCTGCATAGTTTTCAAGCAAATAGGTATAAAAAAGTTGGGCATCTTCATAAAGTGCTTCTTCACTTAATTTTCCGCTGCTTTTTCCATAGGTGCGATAGTCCATTACCAAAACATCATAACCAAATTGGGTAAAATAGGAAGTTATTTCCCCCCAACGAGATAAATCGCCGGAATTGCCGTGAAAATATAGAATGACCCCTTTAGGATGTTCTGTTTTAAAATGAATGGCGTTTAAAATGGCACCATCTTTCGCCGTAAGATTTACCTCTTCAAAAGGTTGGGTAAAGGAATACACATATTCCTGTGGTAAATCGGTAGGCAAGAAGATTAGTTTTTCTTGAAAAATGGTAATAGAAGCTATAAGCATAGTGTATAATAAGAGCACCGCAAAAATAACCTTTTTAACCATTAAATTTCGTTTTTTTTGCACTGTGTACCACAGAAAAACTGCTTCCTTCTAAATTCACTTTTTCTTTAATGGAATGAAGAATTTCCCCCAGCATTTTATGATAGGATTCAAAGTTGTTTAAATTTTTATGCCCACCGCCAATCACAGCATAAAGCCTTGTATTTTTAGGGTTTAGTTGTGAAAGTTTAATACTGCTTTTAAAAGGAATTAAGCTATCCTTTGTACCGTGGATAATGTGAATAGGGCATTTTACAAATTTTATCCATTTGTAGGTAGGCAATGGATATTTCATCAAAAGCGAAAGCGGCATAAATGGCATATAACGAGCAGTTACTTTAGTTAAACTATAATAAGGAGCATCTAAAATAAGCATTCTAGGGTGATTTTGAGAAGCAAGTTTAGTGGCAAATCCGGATCCTAAGGACCTTCCGTAAAGAATAATATAGCGTTCTAATACCCTTTCTTTTATTTTATCATAAACGATTTGTAAATCATTTTGAATGGCTTTTTGAGAGCGACTTCCAGTACTTTTCCCAAACCCGCGATAATCTAACATAATCACTTCAAAACCATGACGAGTAAAGTCCACCGCAAATTTTCCCCAACCTTTGATGCTTTTTGAATTTCCTTTTAAATAGAAAACAATTCCTTTTGGATTATTTACCTTAAAATGCAATCCATTAATGACCGCACCATCATCCGTTTCTATATTATATTCTTCAACCTGTTGATTTTCATAATAAAATTGAAAATCTTTCGATAGCTTTTCAGGTTTAAATAAAAAGTACTCTTGCACATAGTAAATCACAAGACTAATACTTATGTAAACGATTAGAATAAGTATAAATATGTATAACCAATAAGGCATAAGGTTTATTGCAGATAGACCAAAGTACAAAAAAATCTTTTTGAAAAGACAAACTTTAAAATCTATATTAACATCATGTTATTTCAAACCTAATATTCCCACAAAATATATTACTTGACCAGTTTTATATGCATATTCCCTAAAGCAGATGTGATGTTACATATATAAAGACCGTTCTTCCAAGAATCAGCTGCAATTATTATGGCAGAAGCATTTGAAGAAGCAGAAATTACTTTCTTTCCGGAAAGATCAAAAACGCTATATTTAATTGCTAGATTTGTTTTGTTGTGAAGAAGGAATTGTGCTTTTTTTGCAACAGTATTTTCAAAATAAACAACAGAATTAAAAATGTCATCCTCTAAAGAAAGTATATCAAAAAAATAAATATCTGAAATTAATATGCAAGTCTCTACACCTTGAAATGTGACTTCTACAGTATAATTGCCTGTAGTTATAGGAGTATAAAAAAATGTATTTTCTCCCGCAATTTCGACACCTTCTAAAAACCATTGATAATTTGTCCCATTTTCGGTGGTAAATAAGGTGCCGTCAGTTTCCGTAATCGTTACAGCCTCTCCTGTTACTGTAAAAGGTACAGGAACACCGCTGGATAACCATTGATTTGGACATTGGGGATAAGAAACTTCTAAAATATAAGACCCTGCTTCTGAAACCACATAAAAATCCTGCGTGCCTTCCTGTACAATAACCCCGTCTTTGTACCATCTAAAATTTTGTGGTCCACCAAATGCATTAGAAATTATAGAGGTTTCACCAAAACATAAATCTGTATCTGAACTATGGGATATGGCAGGAGATAAAAATATCCAGGTGTCAAACATAATTTCATTAGAGTCTTCTGTACAACCATTGTCAGTGATAGTAACAAAAACGTAAGCAAATCCTAAATCACCTGCTACAATGCTTAGGGTATTACTTGTTTCTCCAGGAAAATTTGTGGGTGAACCACCAGAGGAAAACGTATATTTCCATTGGTAACTGTCATATCCTGCCGGTGCTGTAAAAACAATAACTTGATCTGAACATTGTACTTGGTTTCCGCCACTTAAATCAGGTATGGAAGTGATGGTACTGTCAAAACTGCACTGTGCAGATATTACATTTCCTGTTAAAAAAAGTAGTGTGAAAAGTAAAAGTGTTTTCATAATGTTTCGCTTTAAAATATAGTAATGATAAAGTTAAAATTTTTTTACCAATTCTCTTAAACAAAAAAAAACGAAAACTTTATTGGTTTCCGTTTTTAAGATTATATAAAATCAATACGCTTATTTAGGATGCATAAAGCGTTGTTTGGCTAACAATTGTTCTTTGGTTTCCACATGGTTTTCATCCGGAATACAACAATCTACAGGGCATACCGCAGCACATTGCGGTTCGTCGTGAAAACCAACACACTCCGTGCATTTGTTAGGCACGATATAATATACTTCATCGCTTAAAGGAGTTTGGGCTGCATCGGCATCTACTTCTTCACCGTTAGTAAGTACTACTTTTCCATTTAAATCGGTGCCATCTTTATATCGCCAATCGTCTGCGCCTTCATAAATTGCGGTATTTGGGCACTCGGGTTCGCAAGCTCCACAGTTTATACATTCATCTGTTATGATAATTGCCATAGCTTTTTCTATTTCTTTATGTAAATTTGCACAAAAATAACGCCAAAACATTTCTTAACCAAATTGCATGAACACATTAACAGAACGAAAAGATGCTTTTATTGCTTTAGGAAAATTTATCGCACAGTTTGCTTTGGAAACTCCTGTCAAAAAAAGGGATATTCCCTATAACGATATTTTTTTTGAGGGTATGCAAAATAAAATGATGGTGGCTGAGCATCACAACGCTTGGTTTTCAAATGAAAATATTCGCTTTGCATTGCAACGTTGGGCAGAGGCTTTACAGGAAAAATCACTAAATAAATGGTTACAAGAGTACAACCTCGAAAATAGGAAAGAAAAAAGAGTGGCAATCATCATGGCTGGAAACATCCCTTTGGTTGGTTTTCACGATTTTCTTTCGGTATTACTCTGCGGACATCAAGTTGTAGTGAAACAATCGTCAAAAGACAAGCAACTTCTACCCTATTTAGCAAGTTATCTTGAAAAGATAGAACCAAAACTTAAAGGAAAAATTCATTTTACGGAAGAACGTCTGGAAAATTTTGATGCCATCATCGCTACCGGAAGTAACAATACCGCTCGTTATTTTGATTATTACTTTAGTAAATACCCACATATTATCAGAAAAAACAGAAATTCTGTTGCCGTACTTACCGGAAAAGAAACTCCTTTACAATTAAAGGGGTTGGCAGACGATATTTTTAGATATTACGGTTTAGGATGTAGAAATGTTTCTAAACTATTTGTGCCGGAAGACTATAATTTTGATACCTTTTTTAACGCTGTTTTTCCTTGGAATTATCTTGTAAACAAACAAAAATATGCCAACAATTACGATTATAACAAAGCGGTATATTTAATGAGTTCATTTCCACTTTTGGACAATGGTTTTTTACTATTGAAAGAAGATAACTCCTACTCCTCGCCTATCGCTACCGTTTTTTATGAATACTATTCTTCTAAGGAAAAATTACACACCAAAATAGAACAAGAAAACGCTAGCATACAATGTGTGGTAGCCTCCGGTTTTATGGATGCCGAAGTTGCTTTTGGTGAAACGCAACATCCAAATTTATGGGACTATGCAGATAATGAAGACACTGTTAGCTTCTTGTTGAAAATTTAATCCTAATTTTTCTAGTTTTAATCTTTAAGTCAGTAATTTAGCAGTCTGATATTTCATTACCAATTTCGGCATAAAAAAGAGTTGGTTGGAATACCTTTATTAATTTTTAAATTTTGAGATTCCTTTACGGGAATATGTACTTATGAAAAAACATAACTATAGTGCTGGACCTTGTATTTTACCACAATCGGTTTTTGAAATGGCGTCTAAAGCCGTTCTTAATTTTAATGACTCCGATCTTTCGTTATTAGAAATTTCGCATCGCAGCAAAGACTTTGTTGCAGTAATGGATCGTGCTAGAAGCCTTGCCTTAGAGCATTTAGGATTAGAAGGAAAAGGTTACCAAGCACTTTTTCTGCAAGGTGGAGCCAGTTTACAGTTTTTAATGGTTGCCTATAATTTGTTGGAAAAAAAAGCAGCATATCTCAATACCGGAACTTGGGCAAACAATGCCTTAAAAGAAGCTAAAGCATTCGGTGAGGTTATTGAGGTTGCTACTTCAAAAGATGCCGGTTTCAATTATATCCCAAAAGGATTCAGCATTCCCACCGATGTTGATTATTTTCATTGCACCAGTAACAATACCATTGTTGGCACCCAATTGAAAAGTTTTCCTACCACCCAAGTCCCTATGGTATGTGATATGAGCAGTGATATATTTTCACGCGTCATCGACTTTTCGATGTTTGACTTAATTTATGCAGGTGCACAAAAAAACATGGGCCCAGCAGGTACAACACTTGTTGTTATAAAAGAAGAAATGTTAGGAAAAGTAACTCGTTATATTCCTTCTATGTTAAATTACAAAATTCAAATAGAAAAAGAAAGCATGTACAATACGCCGGCAGTTTTTCCTGTATATGTTTCCATGCTCACTTTAGAATGGTTGAAAGATAATGGAGGTATTGCCGCCATTGAAAAAATAAATAATAAAAAAGCAGCACTAGTGTATGCTGAAATAGATAACAATGAATTATTTAAAGGATTTGTAGCCAATAAAGAAGACCGATCTACTATGAACGCTACTTTTAACCTAGTGGATGAATCGATGAAAGATACTTTTGAAGGATTAGTGAAAGAAGCAGGTATTAATGGATTAAACGGACACCGAAGCGTTGGTGGATATCGTGCCTCTATGTACAATGCATTGCCACTGGAAAGCGTTCAGGTTTTGGTGGATGTAATGCAACATTTAAAAAGTAAAGGTTAAAAAACATCTCAAATAAATTAAATTACAATCGCCTAGGCGAAACAAGCTTATGAAAGTATTAGCAAACGACGGAATTTCAAAAAGTGGTATAGACACATTACAACAAGCCGGATTTGAAGTAATAACTACTAAAGTTGCCCAAGAACAATTGGCAAATTATGTAAACCAACACGCTATTGACGTGGTTTTGGTGCGTAGTGCAACCACAGTACGTAAAGAAGTAATAGACGCCTGCCCATCTATTAAAGTGATAGGTCGTGGCGGCGTGGGTATGGACAATATTGACGTAGCTTATGCACGTGAAAAAGGAATAAAGGTAATCAATACACCGGCTTCTTCCTCGGCATCTGTTGCCGAATTAGTTTTTGCCCATCTTTTTACCGGCATTCGATTTTTACACGATGCCAATAGAAATATGCCTTTAGATGGTGATTTAAAATTCAACGACCTTAAAAAAGCCTATGCAAAAGGGGTGGAATTAAGAGGAAAAACCCTTGGAATAATTGGCATAGGACGCATAGGTAAAGAAGTTGCTAAAATTGCACTAGGCTGTGGCATGAAGGTTATTGCTTCTGATAGTTTTATAGAAAACGAATCCATTAAAGTAGAATTATTTGATGGACAAAGTTTGGAGGTAAAAATCAAGACGATACCCTTAAACGATTTGCTAAACCAAAGTGATTTTGTTACCATACACGTGCCTGCACAAAAGCAATATGTAATTGGAAAAGAACAAATTGCTTTAATGAAAGATGGTGCTGCTATAATCAATGCAGCACGTGGTGGTGTACTTGATGAAGTGGCTTTAGTAGAGGCGTTAGATAACAACAAACTATCCTTTGCCGGTCTAGACACTTTTGAAAAAGAACCAGTTCCTGAAATAAAAGTATTGATGCATCCTAAAATATCCTTAACACCACATATCGGTGCTGCAACCAATGAAGCACAAGACAGAATTGGCACCGAATTAGCACAACAAATTATTGAAATATTTCAGTCTAACTAATGTTTTTTTGTTAAATGCCGTTAAAATGAAAATCTGTGCATTTATTTTAGGTATTTTTGTACCTATTGGTTTCCTATGAAATAGCCATTAATAGCTAGTTTGTGTAAGTAAACACCTAGGAAGAGAAGCGATTTCATATAACTAATGAAAAACATATAATTACTTATAGATGAAAAGTATATACATTTTAATGGCATTTTCCCTTTTCATGTACAGTTGTGATTCTACAAAAAAAACCGTAAAATCAGGAGGTGATTTGCCTTCTATTGCCTCCTCCGATACGTTACGCATTGCAAATGACAGTATAGAATATGAAATCATTATCATAGAACCCGGGTTTAATTCCTGGCTTATGACACAACCACCCAAAACATTTTATGGAATAGAATATTTAGAAACCAGAAATCAGATTTATGTTTCAGAGTACAACCGAAGGGTATATTCACCTGGATATTCTAAACTTTTATACGAACAAGAAATTAATTATGACTCAAATGTTCGTTATGGACTAGAAGTAAATTACCTATTATATAATTACTTCAAATATTTTGAAACTACTTACAACCAAAAACTTCGATGAAGAAATTAAAAGCACGTTGGGGCATATCTTCCAATTGGCAATTACTCACTATTTTTATAGTTTTTGGAATCACGGGAAGCACAGCAACTAAACTAGGGAAACCTTTAACATTACTTTTAGGAATTTCAGCAGACTTTTGGTTATTTTGGCCCATCCGAATTATCCTTTTATTTTTAGCCTATCAAATTATATTACTAATTATAGGGTGGTTATACGGTGAAATTGATTTCTTTTGGGCTTTTGAAAAGAAAATGCTTAGAAGATTTGGTTTTAAAAATCTCGATGATGCTTCATGAAAGAGCAAAAAAGCAACATAGCAAAAAAAATACTCCTTGCAATTCTTGCTTTTGCTTTGCTTTTTCCATCCATAATAAATTTTGCTCATGCCTATAGTCATGACAAGCACCAGCATTGTACTGAAATGGGTACACTGCATTTTCACAAAAAAGATCTAGATTGCCAGCTTTGTGATTTTCACCTCACCCCAGCTATACTTATTTCTTTTTTTGAAGAAACTCCTTCACTAATAAAAAACTTTAATTCTACTTTTTCTTCCTATACATTGCTTTTTAGCAATTATAACCAACTGCATTTTAATTTACGTGGACCTCCGGCTGTAGCTTAACAACCGTTTTTATTTTTTTTTACCATTTCTTCTGGTAAAAAAAACAGAAGTATTCACTAAATAATTAATTAAAAATGCGATTATTCATACTATTTTTATTTTTTACCTCTTATATATACCCCCAAGTATGTTCAGAAACGCTTGAAGGAAGTATTGAGGATTTTCACGATGGCAGCAAACTTATTGGAGCTACCATTATAGTTGTTGGAGTTGAAAAAATTACTCAAACCGATTTAAACGGAAACTTTCGGCTAGAAAATATTTGCCCGGGCACCTATACCTTGCAAGTTTCTCATCCGGAATGTTCCACCAAGATTGTTCAGATAACAGTACCAAATAACGGAAAACTAACCATAAAGCTAGAACATCATCTAGAAGAATTAGATCAAGTTACTGTTAAAGGTAGCGCAGGAATAGACCATGTCACTACCCAATTGGAAAACAAAATAAGCAGTGACCAATTAGAAAGTTTAAGTTATGCAAATCTTGGTGATGCTTTAAAATTACTTAGTGGTGTTTCCTCTTTAAATACAGGAAGTACCGTAGTAAAACCTGTTATTCAAGGATTACATAGCAGTCGTGTGGTAATAATGAATAATGGCGTGCGTATGCAAGACCAGGAATGGGGTGCCGAACATGCCCCTAATGTAGATGTAAATAGTGCCGGAAGTATTTCCGTAATTAAAGGAGCATCGGCTTTGCAATATGGTGGAGATGCAGTTGGCGGCATAGTATTGTTAGAACCAGAAAGAATTATTAAAAAAGATTCTTTGTTTGGAAAAACAATACTGACAGCAGGTACAAATGGACGGGGTGGAACACTAACTTCTTCCTTAACAAAAACCTATGAAAACGGTTGGTATGCTAATACTCAAGGAACCTTTAAAAGATTTGGCGATTTTGAAGCTCCTAACTATGTGCTTAGCAATACGGCAATGGTTGAAAAAGGTGCCTCTTTGCGTTTTGGAGTAAATAAATTTACCTATGGTTTTGAAGGCTATTATTCCTTTTTTCAAAATGAATTAGGAATCCTTAGAGCATCGCATATAGGTGGTGCTGATGACCAATTCAGAGCCATAAATAGCAATCGACCTTTGGTGATAAATGATTTTACATATACCATTGACAATCCAAAACAGGAAGTTACACACCATTTAGCAAAAGTAAAAGTGTTTCGCCGTCTTACTAATTTTGGAAAACTGGAAACCCAATACGATTTTCAATTTAACAACCGACTGGAGTTTGATATTCGGCGCGGTGGACGTGGTGATAAAGCAGCGGTAGATTTAGAACTTTCCTCCCACTCCTTGACTGCTGATCTAAGTTATGATGCACATCCAAAATTGAAAGGAAATGCAGGTATTTTATTGCGGTATCAAAACAATTATGCCAATCCGGATACCGGTGTGCGCAGACTCATTCCTGATTATGACAAACTGGATGCCGCAATATATGTCTTAGGAAAATATCGTTTAGACGACTTTTGGACTTTAGAAGGTGGATTTCGTTATGATTTTAACCATATCGATGCAAATAAATTTTATAGAAAATCCCTTTGGGAAAGCAGAGAATACAACTTAGAATTCCCTGAAATTGTGGTGGAAGATTTTGGAAACCAAATACTTACTAATCCTATTTTTAATTACCATAACTTTTCAGGAACTGCCGGTTTTAGGTATTCATTTTTAAAAAATTATGACCTTCTTGTTAACTATTCTCTAGCTACAAGAGCTCCAAATCCTTCGGAATTGTTCAGTGAGGGGTTACACCAATCGGCATCCAGAATTGAAATAGGAGATATTCGATTTACTCAAGAAATTGCAAATAAATTTTCTGTGGCTTTGGAAAAAAAAGAAGCTAATTTTAGTTTTACCATCAATCCATATTTAAATTCTATACAAAATTTTATTTTGTTAGAACCTGTTGCAATTGAACAAACCATCCGTGGAAATTTTCAAGTATGGGAGTTTCGGCAAACTAATGCTACTCTCTTTGGAATAGATATTGATGGGTATGTGAAATTAGATCGCAACTTTTCTGTAAATACAAAATTTTCATTTGTAAAAGGAAACGACAAGAAAACCGATGAAGCCTTGATACAAATGCCACCAGTTAATTTAGCGACATATTTTCATTATAAAAATAAAAAATGGAAAAACCTAAAACTATCTTTGGAAAGTAACTATGTGTTTCGACAAAATGAATATCCAGAAACAAATTTTGAAATATTTTTGCCCAGTACAAACACTTTTGCTTTAGTAGATTTAAGCACACCGCCGGATGCTTACCATCTCTTGCATTTTAATGCAGATGCCGATTTTAAAGTATTTGATAACTCAGTTTTAAACCTAGGGCTTACTATCCATAATATTTTTGATACCGAATACCGAGATTACCTAAACCGACTTCGTTATTATGCAGATGACTTAGGAAGAAATATTATAGTACGATTAAAAATTAATTATTAAACTTTAACACAAACACGTATGAAAAATTTAAAAATAATAGTGCTTTTCTTTACTGCAACTCTTTTTTTAACCTCTTGTTCAAGAAATGACAACGGTGGCGATCCAATAAATGAAGAGGAGCTAATCACCACACTTAGAGTTACTTTAGTTACAAACCAAGGACCAAATGTGGTTATAGAATACCGCGACTTAGATGGCGATGGCCCAAATGCTCCTATAATAACTAGCAGTAGCGATTTATTAGCAAACGCTTCCTATAACGCATCTATGGTAGTATTAAATGAAACCGAAAGCCCTGTTGATGATATTACACTAGAAATTAAAGACGAAGACATTGCACACCAATTTTTTTACCAAGTGGGTGGCGGTTTGAACATTACAAACATCACCTATTTAGATTTAGATGAAAATGGCAATCCGCTTGGTCTTGAATTTAGCCTTCAAACAGGAGCGCCTAGTATTGGGAATTTCACCATCACCTTACGCCATGATTTGGATAAATTTGCAGAAGGAGTAAGTGAAGGTAACATTACGAACGCAGGTGGAGATACCGATATAAGCGTTACTTTTCCATTGGTTATTCAATAGTTTTATAAAGCAGATATAATAGAAAAGCCCCGTTTTGGGGCTTTTTACTTAATAATTTCTACTTCTATTGGTTCGCCAAATGGTTCTTTTTTTCCTTTCCACACATATATGTATAACCACGTTATCGTGAACGTAGGTATAAAATCAAAACCAGGAGATAATTCCTCAAGAAACACAAGTACAGAAGCAATTTTACCTTTTGTTCCGGAATACATTTTAGACATTTGTGATGCAGCAATAGGCGCCCAAATAAGATCTAAAAAAGGTCCAACTATAGGTATAAAGTAGCTTAGCATTCCAATAAAATCGAAAAAGATACTTTTTCTTAAAAGTTTATATTTTGGGTTCATTATGCGTGATTTCAATCTCTTGATATAACGCAATAAATGTTCCAAAATTATTTTACTTTTCTATCAGCTTTAAAAATTCATTACGGGTTTCGCTTTTTTCAAATTCTCCTCTAAATCCTGAGGTTGTGGTAGATGAATTTTGCTTTTGCACACCCCGCATCATCATACACATGTGTGAAGCTTCAATTACAACTGCTACTCCTTTTGGTTTTAAGGTGTTAAAAATACAATCTACTATTTCTTTAGTAAGTCGCTCCTGCACTTGCAAACGTCTAGCAAATACATCAACAACCCGAGGTATTTTACTCAGCCCAACAATATATCCATTAGGAATGTAAGCAATATGTGCTTTTCCAAAAAATGGCAACAAATGGTGTTCACATAAGGAATACAATTCAATGTCCTTAATGATAACCATATTCTCATAATCTTCTTTAAACATAGCACTTTCTAATATTTGCGCTGCATTTTGATGGTAGCCTTGTGTTAAAAACTGCATAGCTTTTGAGGCGCGCTCGGGGGTTTTTAATATGCCATCTCTATCGGTATCTTCCCCTAAGGATTGCAAAATTTCAAAATAACTACCGCTCATTTCTTGGGTTATTGGTTTGCTATAATCTTCAATACCTGCGTATAATTTCATAAGCTGGTTTTTAATTTGTTGGAAAACTGATTTTTTAGCGTTACTAGTTTTGGTACTATTATATATTGACAATACGGCTGAGAGGCGTTTTCATTAAAATAGCTTTTATGTTCTGCTTCTGCGTTATAAAAAACAGTGAATGGAGTAACTTCAGTAACCATTTTATTTTCAAAAACATTGCTTTTTTCTAAAGAATTTATAACTTCTATTACTGCCACCTTTTGTACTTCTGAATGGTAAAATACTGCACTCCTATATTGTGAGCCCTTGTCATTTCCCTGCTGGTTTAGCGTAGTGGGATTATGTGTAGCAAAAAATATATCAAGCAACTCTTTAAAGGTCACTTTATCATTTTTAAAGTGTATTTGAATAGCCTCCGCATGACCCGTCCTTCCTGTACAAATTTCTCGGTATGTAGGGTTTTTTATTGTGCCGCCGGTATAACCTGAAACTACTTTTTCAACACCATCAATGCGTTGAAAAATTGCTTCGGTGCACCAAAAACACCCACCTGCAAAAGTGGCAATCTCTTTATCATCTAAAATCATAATTTAAAATGTTTAACAAATATAAAATACATTTAAACAAAATACATTCCATTTAACGTTTTGTTAGTACAATTACAAGTTACTTCTAATAAATATTTACTTAACTCCATTTCAAAAAATCCTAATAAAACTAACGCTATTAAAATAATTCCTATTGTTTTTGTACAAACAAATAAGTACTTTCACCAAGTAAAAGAAAAAGATGATAAAAGCAACAAATATTCACAAATACTACGATGACTTACATGTTTTAAAAGGTGTTTCTTTGGAAGTTGCCAAAAGCGAAATTGTGTCTATTGTTGGTGTATCAGGAGCCGGAAAAACGACTCTTTTACACATTTTAGGTACTTTAGATTCTGCTTCAAAAGACTCCGGTAAACTTTTCATAAATAACAAATCCATAAACACTTTAAATCGAAAAGAACTGGCGCAATTTCGAAATGAAAATATAGGTTTTATTTTTCAATTTCACCAACTTTTGCCTGAATTTACTGCTTTAGAAAATGTGTGCATCCCAGCCTTTATAAAAAGAACAAACAAATCGGAAGCAGAAAAAAAAGCAAAAGAATTACTCCATTTTTTAGGTCTTTCACATCGCACAAAACACAAACCTAATGAACTTTCGGGTGGAGAACAACAACGGGTTGCTGTGGCAAGAGCTCTAGTAAATGACCCATTAATTATCTTTGCCGATGAGCCAAGCGGAAATTTAGATAGCGCCTCGGCAGACAACCTGCACCACTTGTTTTTTCAATTACGAAAAGAATTTGGACAAACCTTTGTTATTGTTACACACAATGAAGAATTGGCAGATATGGCAGACCGAAAATTAGTGATGAGCGATGGGAATATCCTATACAAGTAATCTCAAAAACAAAGTGTACTATTGAACAATCGAGATTTTAAAGAATTAAAAATATTTCTTAATGAAAAAGTGATTCAATACAATACCTTGGCTTTTATTGAAACTGATCCTATCCAAATTCCGCATCAATTTTCTTTAAAAGAAGACATAGAAATAGCAGGATTTTTAGTTGCCACCATTTCTTGGGGAAATAGAAAAAGTATCATAAGCAATGGCAATAAACTTATACAAATGATGGGAAACTCCCCATACGACTTTGTGATAAACCACACCGAAAACGATCTCGTCAAACTAAAACCCTTTGTACACAGAACCTTCAATAGTATCGATGTACGCTTTTTCATAAAAGCACTTCAAAACATATATAAAAATCATGAAGGCTTAGAAACTGTTTTTGCAATGCATTCAGAACCAAATTCTACCCAAAAAGCCATTCATGAATTTAAAAAAATATTTTTCAGCATACATCACCCAGCTCGTACTACCAAACATATTTCTGATCCTTTAAATAATTCGGCCGCAAAGCGCATTAACATGTTTTTGCGCTGGATGGTAAGAAACGATGCTACAGGAGTAGATTTTGGTATTTGGAAGACCATGCAGCCCTACCAACTTTCTTGCCCTTTAGATGTGCACAGTGGTAATGTTGCTAGAAAATTAGGGTTGCTTAAACGCAAACAAAACGATGGCAAAGCACTTTTTGAATTAGACACTACCCTACGAAAATTGGATGCTAAGGATCCTGTAAAATATGATTTTGCCTTGTTTGGTTTAGGTGTTTTTGAAAAATTTTGAGTAGGTACATCAAGTTTCTCTATAAATAGTAAAAAAATAACGTCTCATTTTTTATCTTTGAAAAATCTTTTTTAGAATGCAGTTTAAACATCCTGAATTACTCTACGCTTTATTTTTACTGATTATCCCAATCCTTGTTCATTTATTTCAGTTGCGTAAGTTTCAAAATACGCCTTTTACCAATGTAAAGTTTTTAAAAGAAGTTACCCTCCAAACCAGAAAAAGTTCCCAATTAAAAAAATGGCTAGTATTAAGCAGCAGACTTTTAGCTTTAGCGTGTATTATATTCGCATTTGCACAACCATTTATTGCTTCAGAATCTGCTTTAAAAACAGATAAAGAAACCGTAATTTATTTAGACAACTCCTTTAGTTTACAGGTAAAAGGAAACAAAGGTGAGTTGCTTAAAAGAGTAACTCAAGAACTTTTTGAAAACCCAAACCTTCCGGAAGTATCTAGCTGGTTTACAAACACTTTTTCTTATAAAAATTCGGAAAAAGAAAATTTTAAAAATAGAATTTTAGAAACCGAGTACAGCGCAAATCAATTCTCATTAGAGGAAGTCTTATTAAAGGCTGAAAATTTATTTTCAAAAAATAAATCCTCAGAAAAAAACCTGATTTGGATTTCTGATTTTCAAGGGCAAGAAAAATTTCCGGATGTATCTAATAAAAACATAAAGATTTCAACAGTGCAATTAAAACCAACCGATAAAAAAAACATATCGGTAGATAGTATTTCTATTGCTTCCGTGTCCTCTGATGCCATTTCTCTAAAGGTTCAATTAACAAATTATGGAATTCCTTTGGAAAATATTCCTGTCTCTCTTTTTAATGAAGAAATATTGGTTGCAAAAACTTCGGTAGATTTTTCAACTTCCTCTACAGTTACTGCACCGTTTGAAATAAGAAGCAACACAGCATTTAATGGAAGGGTTTCCATTATAGACCAAGGGTTACTTTTTGATAATGACCTGTATTTTAACACAAATAAAGGAACCAAAATTAAAGTACTTTCTGTAAATGAAGCAGATGCCTCGTATTTACATAAAATATTTACACAAGACGAATTTGATTTTGTATCACAACCCCTAAAACTATTGGATTTCAACCTTATTTTAGAACAAAATACGATTCTACTAAACGAATTAGTAAATATACCTATTTCTTTACAAACCGCCCTTACTTCTTTTGCTGAAAATGGAGGCACCTTAGTAATTATCCCTTCTGAAAAAGCAGAGCTAACCTCCTATAACCAACTTTTTAAATCCTTAAATTTGGGTGTGTTTTCACAAAAAGTAGAACAAGAAAAACAAATAACTACCATACATTTTTCACATCCTATTTATCAACATGTATTTGACAGCCAGGTAACTAATTTTCAATATCCGAAAGTAAATTCCTTTTATCCCCTTTCCGGAAACCACATTAAAGTCCTTTCTTACCAAGACGGCGATGGATTTTTAATGCAAAATAAAACCAGTTATCTATTTACAAGTTCTATCAAAACAGAAAATTCTAATTTTAAAAATTCGCCTTTAGTAGTGCCAACACTTTATAGCATTGCAACAAACAGTTTGCCCTTGCCTAATTTATATTTCAACATAGGCGAAGAAAACTATTTTGCTGTGGCAGTCCAACTGCCACAAGACCATATTTTAAAGCTCAAAAGCACAGAAGTTGATTTTATTCCGTTACAAAAAAACACCTCTAACAAAGTGACAATCACCACTACGGATATGCCTTCAAAAGCTGGGATATATGGTGTTTTTGATAAGGAACTAGAAATAGAAAAAGTAAGTTATAACTATTCCCGTAAAGAAAGTGATTTGCGTTATTTAAATGCAGCTACATGGTTGGGTACTGAAAATTACAACACTATAAATTCTCTTTTTGAAAAAGTGGCGCAAAACGATAACATTCGCAATTTATGGAAATGGTTTGTTATTTTTGCATTATTATTTTTAGTTATTGAAATGTTTCTTTTAAAAATACTTAAATGAATATACTACTAAAATCGGTTACTATTCTGGACACCATGAGTCCACATCATACTAAAAAACGAGATGTTTTAATAACCAATGGCGTTTTTGAAAAAATTGCTCCAAAAATCGAAAATCCAAACAATAGAAAAGAAATAAAATTAGATAACCTACACATTTCACAAGGGTGGTTTGATAGCAGTGTAAGTTTTGGAGAACCGGGTTTTGAAGAAAGAGAAAACATTCAAAACGGATTAAAAACAGCAGCATTAAGCGGTTTTACTGCTGTGGCAATCAATTCAAATACCAGTCCGGTAATTGACAGTAAAGCTGACATCCAATACATCACCTCCAAAGCCGGTAATAATGCTGTTACACTTTATCCTATTGGCGCGTTGACCAGCAATGGAAACGGAGTAGATTTGGCGGAGCTTTTTGATATGAAAAATGCCGGTGCCGTAGCATTTTACGATTATCAAAAACAAATTAAAAACCCCAATCTTTTAAAAATAGCGCTCCAATATGTTCAAGATTTTAAAGGGTTAATTATCGCTTTTTCACAAGAAAATGATATTGCAACCAATGGGGTAATGAATGAAGAAGGAAACAGCACCAAGCTAGGATTGAAAGGCATAGCAGCACTAGCGGAAGAACTTGACATCAATAGAAATATTTTTATATTGGAATACACAGGAGGCAAATTGCATATCCCTACCATTTCTACCAAAAAAAGTGTAAGATTAATAAGAGAAGCAAAAAATAAAGGTCTAGATATTACATGTAGTGTTTCTATAAACAATGTCATACTGACAGACGAAGCTTTGTTTGATTTCAATTCAAATGCAAAGGTGTTACCCCCACTTCGAACCAAAGAAGATATAAAAGCACTAATAGAAGGGTTAAAAGATGGGACCATAGATGGAGTTACTAGCGACCATAACCCCATAGATATTGAGCATAAGAAAATTGAATTTGACCATGCCATGTTTGGAAGCATTGGTTTAGAAAGTTGTTTTGGGGCATTACATTCTATTTTTTCAGCCGAAGAAGCCGTAAATTTTTTAACCCGATTAAAAAATCGTTTTTCAGTACCAATTACCCCAATAAAAGAAGGCGGAATTGCAAACATAACCCTATTTAATCCAGTAAAAGAATGGACTTTTAAAATAAGTGACATCCTTTCTACTTCAAAAAATGCAATTTTACTTAATCATACTTTAAAAGGAAAAGTGTATGGTATTTATGCCAATCAAAAATTAATTTTACACCAAAAATAAATAATGCCCACACAACAAGAAAAAACAATTGCTCTAGTAAGTTATTTAACTTTCATAGGTTTAATTATTGCTTATTTCATGAATAAGGATGTTCGGTCAGCTTATGCTACTTACCACATAAAAACGATGTTTGGTCTTGTTATACTATTATTTATTTCGGTGGTGACACAGGCTGAAATCCATTTACTTGCCGGTGAAGTCATTCTTTTAATTTCCTTTATTTTATGGGCTATTGCTCTTTTTCATGCTATGCAAGGAAAAAAAGTGGTCTTTCCTTACTTTAGTGAAAAGTTTCAAGAATGGTTTACCTTTTTAGATTAAAATTTTCTTACTTTTAAACTAACTAACCATTAATTTTTCTAATCATGGAAAATACAAGCGTCAACGACGGAAAAACAGTTGCCATTATCGCCTATCTTTGGTTGATAGGGTGGGTTATTGCTCTTATATTACACAACGGAAACAAAACTTCATTTGGAGCATTTCATGTACGTCAATCTCTTGGCATTATGATTCTTGGAATACTCGTCTGGATATTAAATTTATCACTAGCAATGTTAGGTATGTCCTTCCTTGGCTGGATTTTATCTATCGCAATTCTAGTTTTATGGGTTTTAGGACTCATAAGTGCTATTCAGGGAGAAATAAAACCGGTGCCTGTTTTAGGAATACAATTTCAAGACTGGTTTAAAAGTGTTGGATAACTAAAAAATAAATTCCTAAAAGATGCCGTTATCCTTAAAGAATACGGCATTTTTTTTAAATATATTATATGAAAAATAATACATTAAGCTTGCATTATCTAATAAAAGAGTCTAAAAATCCAAATAATAAGGCACCACTATTAGTAATGCTTCACGGCTATGGAAGTGATGAAAAAGATTTATTTTCGTTTGCTCAAGAATTACCTAAAGATTTATTCATTATATCAGCAAGAGCACCGTTTACAATGGAACCTTATGACAATGCTTGGTATGCTATAAATTGGAACACAACCACAGGAAAATTCAGCGATACCGAACAAGCAAAAAAATCGGTGGTTTTAATAGCCAACTTTATTGATGAGCTTATAGCAAAATATCCTGTAGATAAAGAAAATGTCACTCTATTTGGATTTAGTCAGGGCTCTATACTGAGTTATGCTGTGGCTTTAAATTATCCCGAAAAAATAAAAAATGTAATTGCATTAAGTGGCTATATTCAAGAAGAACTAGTATCAAATGAAGGTAAAACAAATAGCTATGCCCATTTAGATTTTTATTGTTCTCACGGAAGCGTAGATCAGGTTATTCCGGTAGCGTTGGCTAGAAAAACAAAACCTTTTTTAGACAACTTGGGGATTAAAAATCAATACAGTGAATTTCCTGTAGGACACGGCGTGGCTCCGCAAAATTTTTTTGAATTGAAAGCTTGGCTAGAAAAGAGAATATAAAAAATTAGCACGCTATTAAAATTAATTTGAGGGATACAACAACGAACCAATGGTATTTAGGGTAATTTCCTTTTTTTCATTCAAATCAAACTGAATAAGCATTTCCCCCCAATAGGTGCCGTCGGTAAAATCTGCAATGAGCCATTTGTGGTTTAAAAATCGCACTTTGTTAATTTTCATAAAAGAAGCCATCCCCTCATAAGGTACTAGAGGGTTACTACCTTCTGTAGTATTTTGCTTGTAAATTTGTTCGGTAACTAAATTTTCTATTTGATCTGCTTCATAGCCTAAATTTTCAAAGTAGGACATCGCATTTTCATTACCTTGAAGTGAAAAATAATTAAGATTTGAGTTTTCAGCTTCTACTATTTTTAGTTCCGACTCAGAAGTCGTTACTTTTTCTTTTAAAATTTCAATTTTTTCTTCTTGATTTTCATATATTTTTTTCTGATTTATGTACATAAACAATAACATTAAAACCGAAAAAATAAACAAATACATAAATATTTTATTTCTCATAATTTTTTATTTAGAACAGGTACCATTTACAAAGGATTTAAACCATAATTTTTAAACCATCATACGCTAAAAAAACAGTGTCTGGAAGCAATTTTTGCACCTCCTCATGAAAACCAAGCATGTGACTTATATGAACTAGATAAGCTCTTTTAGGCTGTATTTCTGCAATAAACGCCAATGCTTCACTTAGATTAAAATGAGAATGATGTGCTTCCATGCGTAAAGCATTAATTACTAAAACTTCTGTGCCTTTAATTTTTGCAGCCTCCTCTGGAGCGATGGTTTTTGCGTCAGTAATATAGGTGAAATTTTGTATTCTAAAACCCAAAACCGGCAACCTATTATGCATCACCTCAATAGGTATAACCCATTGATTTGCAATTTTAAACGGAGTACTTTTATCTATTTCATTTTCAATAACCGTAGGAGCTCCCGGGTATTTATCTTCTTTAGCAAACACATAATCAAATCGTTTTTTAAGCGCCAAAATTACCCTTTTATGGGCATAAATAGGAATGTCGCCCTGACGAAAAAAATAAGGCCTTATATCATCCAAACCTGCTATATGGTCATTATGCTCGTGAGTGAATAAAACACCGTCTAATTTTGTGCAATCTGCCTCTAACATTTGCATTCTAAAATCGGGGCCACAATCAATTACATAATTATAATTTTCCCAAGAAATTAAAATAGAAACTCGCAATCTTTTATCCTTACTATCCTTGCTTTTACAAACTGGATGGTTGCTTCCAATTACAGGAATACCTTGTGAAGTTCCTGTACCTAAAAAAGTTATTTGTAAAGGGGTTAACATACATACAAAACTAAAGATATTTTTTTGTTTGGCTGTCTTATTTAGTACCTTTGTATAGAAATAATTTCTTAACCGTAACACTATGCCGGAAACTATCAAAGGGGATAAAGAATTTGAACAAATACCCTCCATAAAGAGTAAATCCCTTCGAATCAATCTTAACGAAAATATTTACGGAACTTTCGCCGAAATTGGTGCCGGTCAAGAAACTGTTCGTAATTTTTTTAGAGCTGGTGGAGCGTCTGGTACCATTGCCAAAGCCATGTCTGCTTACGATAAAGATTTTAGTGATGCTATTTATGGTGTGGAAGATGATGGAAGGTATGTAACAGAAGCACGGCTTAAAAAAATGCTATTCCACGAAATGCAATTAATGGAAGATCGTATTTCTAGAGAAAAGCACCCCAGTAAACTTTTCTTTGCTTATGCAAATACCGTAGCAACCATAGATTTTGCAAAAAAATTTAAAGGGCACGGCTGGGTCGGTATTAAATTTCAAATGGATCCGAACGAAGATTATAATGAAATTATTTTGCACGCAAGATTCTTAGAAAATGACGCAAAACTGCAACAAATTACTTTAGGAACCTTAGGGGTTAATTTAATATACGGCGCTTATTACAAACATGATGAGCCTAGAAAATTACTCCGTTATTTGTATGACCATATTGATAAAGATCAAATTGAAATAGATATGATTAATTTTTCAGGTCCTAGATTTGAAAAAGTAGATAATCGTTTGATGAGTTTACAGCTTATTAAAAATGGAATGACTGAAGCCGTTATGTTTGGTCCAGACGGCAACAATATGCTGCCGGCAGCCGTACTCTACAAAAAAAATATCCTAGCTCTTCGAGGAAGTTTTAGACCGGTTACCAAAGTAAACATTGACATGTATGAACGCTCGTATGATATTTTTGTCCATGAAAATAAAGTAGATAAAGAAAACACCATTTGCCTTTTTGAAATCACCCTTTCTAATTTACGTGCTGAAGGAGAAATTGACGAAGAAGATTTTATGGACCGAGCCCGTTTGCTTTGTTCTCTTGGGCATACCGTTTTAATTTCTAATTTCCAAGAATATTACAAACTTGTAGAATACTTTTCAAGATATACTAAAGCTCGAATGGGTCTTACCATGGGTGTTAACAACTTGATTGATATATTTGATGAAAAATATTACAGACATTTAAGTGGAGGGATTTTAGAAGCTTTTGGAAAACTATTCTTTAAAGACCTTAAAGTTTATTTATACCCAATGCAAGATGTTGTAACTAACGAAATTACAACAAGTGAAAATTTAAAAGTACATCCTCGTATGAAAGAATTGTATAAATTTTTTAAATACAATGGTAAAGTAGTAGATATTGAAGATTATAATCCGGATATTTTAAATATTTTCTCCAGAGAAGTATTGCAAATGATTTCAGATGGAAATGATGGTTGGGAAGTAATGCTTCCTCCGGGAGTTTCTAAAATTATTAAAGAGAAAAACTTATTTGGCCATCAAGCTATAAGACAGGAAGCCACTAAACAATAAAAGGCGTATCAATACTGTTTTAAAAAGATGAAAACTAACCCAGCAACTGAGCCGCGTGGTCTTTTGTTTTCACCTTATCAATTACTTTTTTAACCACCCCTTTTTCGTCGATAACATATGTCATACGGTGAATACCTTCATACTCCTTGCCCATAAACTTTTTAGGCCCCCATACACCAAAAATGGAAATAACAGTTTTGTCTTCATCTGCCAAAAGGGGAAAAGGAAATGCAAATTTGTCCTTAAATTTCTTTTGCTCTTTTTCACTATCTGCACTAACACCTAATAATTCATATCCTTCTTCTTGCAATGCTTTATAATTATCTTTTAAATTACAGGCTTCCTCTGTACATCCTGGTGTATTGGCTTTTGGATAGAAAAAAACAATAAGTTTTTTCCCTTTGTAATCGGATAGGGAAATCCGTTTTCCATCTTGATCTTTAGTAGTAAAATTTGGTACTTTGTCTCCAATGCCTAATGTTTTCATGGTTTTAATGTATTTGTTTATTTAGTTTACGCCTTTTAAAACTTAAATTGTATGTCCTTGATAATTCTTGTATTTTTAGCTTTTTAAATATATAAAAAATGACTAAGCAAGAAAAGGTACATTTTGTTATTAAAACGTTAAATAAAATATACCCGGATATACTTCTACCTTTGGATCACAAAGATCCATATACTCTACTTATCGCAGTAATACTTTCTGCACAAAGTACCGATGTTCGCGTAAATCTTATCACTCCCATTTTATTTTCAAAAGCCGATAATCCTTATGATATGATAAAACTTTCTGTAGAAGAAATTAGAAAAATTATAAAACCTGTAGGTCTTTCGCCTATGAAGGCAAAAGGTATATATAACTTATCACACATTCTCATAAACAAACATAATGGTAGAGTTCCTGCTAGTTTTGAAGATTTAGAGGCTTTACCCGCTGTGGGTCATAAAACAGCAAGCGTTGTGATGTCGCAGGCATTTCATATTCCGGCTTTTCCTGTGGACACCCATATACATCGATTGATGTACCGATGGGGATTTAGCAATGGAAAAAATGTTGTGCAAACAGAAAAAGATGCAAAACGATTATTTCCGAAGAAATTATGGAATATATTGCATTTACAAATAATTTGGTATGGCAGACAGTATTCCCCTGCAAGAGGATGGAATTTAGAGAAAGATATCATTACCAAAACAATAGGAAGAAAATCGGTCCTTGAGGCATACTACAAAAAAAAGTCCCGTGTGTAACGGGACTTTTCCAAAGTTTAGTTTAGAAGTGCTTCAAACTTCCATTTATAACAATCTATAACACTTAAAGCCTTCGAATAATCAAGCAGAAATTTAATAGTTTCCGCTTTTGGGGATAAATTACTCATCGTTTCCGGTGAGATTTTAGAGTAAGTTTTTTCCATTTATAGCTGTTTTGATGTTAGTGTTACATGGTAACGCATCAAAAAAACTTTTATTGTATTAATTTACTAATACAATATTATGCTTATCTATTACTTTACGTAAATTGATAAGTGCATACCGCATTCTCCCCAATGCCGTATTAATACTCACTCCTGTTTGTTCTGATATTTCTTTAAAACTCATATCCCTGTACAAACGCATTATCAAAACTTCTTTTTGATCTTCAGGTAACTCCTCAATAATTCTTCTCAGATCTTCTTCTACCTGCCCTTTAATAATTTTACGCTCTATATTTAAATCATCATCACATAAAACAGAAAAAATATTAAAATCACCATTGTTTTCAAACTTAGGCATTCTGTTGTTTTTTCGGAAGTGATCTATAATTAAATTGTGCGAAATACGCATTACCCATGGAAGAAACTTACCTTCCTCATTATATGCACCGCGTTTTAATGTTTTAATTACTTTGATAAAGGTGTCCTGAAAAATATCTTCGGTAACATCTCGATCGTAAACTTTTGAGTAAATAAAACTATATACTCGTTGTTTATGTCGTTCAATAAGATCTGATAAAGCTTTTTCGTTTCCGCTTATGTATGCGCTTACTAGGAATGCATCTGTAGGTGAAGTATTCATATCATTAGATTTTAAAAATGGCATAAACCCTTATGGATTTAAATTATTTAGTTTAAAAAGTAATGCTATGCTATAGGCTACGTTTTTGTTAGTTTGTGTTAACTTGACGTAAATATAACAACAAAGATTTTACAAATGCAAATAAGTTAATTTTTTTAACATAATTTATTTTAGTAAAAAACAATACTTTTCATTAATAACAGTTGCATTTCAGATTACCCTACCACCTAATTTTCGAAAAATTAATAAAATTACATTTACAAAGACACTTTCAAAATAGTACCTTTGTATCCCTAAAAAATATTGACTGCATTGAAAATAGACGCTGTAGATCCAAAACAAAACATCCTTATAAAAGGTGCAAAGCTTCATAATTTAAAAAATATAGATGTTGTTATTCCGCGAAATAAATTAATAGTAATCACCGGCCTCTCCGGTTCCGGAAAATCTACTTTGGCATTCGACACTTTGTATGCCGAAGGACAACGCCGTTATGTTGAAAGTCTTTCTTCTTATGCCAGACAATTTCTAGGCAAATTAAACAAACCTAAAGTGGATTATATAAAAGGTATTGCACCGGCTATAGCCATTGAACAAAAAGTAAACACTACAAATCCTAGATCTACTGTTGGCACTTCTACTGAAATTTATGATTATCTAAAACTTCTCTATGCTAGAATCGGAAGAACCTACTCTCCTATTTCTGGAATTGAAGTAAAAAAAGATACAACTCAAGTTGTTATTGACTATATAAAAACTTTAGAAGAAAGAAAAAAACTCCTCCTTCTAGTTCCTATTCTTTTAGAGGAAGGAAGAACATTAATCAATAAACTAAAAGCACTTGCACAACAAGGATATGCCAGAATACAACACAAAAACAAAATTTTAAGAATAGAAGACTTTTTATTAGAGACAAATGAATATAATGCCGAAGAAGTTTTTCTTGTTGTAGATAGAATTATCACAAAAAACGAAGAAGACTTTTACAACCGCCTTACAGATGCAATAGAGATAGCTTTTTTTGAGGGAAAAGGAGTTTTGTTTCTAGAAGATATTGAAAACAACCATATACGAGAGTTTAATAACCGTTTTGAAGCCGATGGCATGGTATTTTTGGAACCTAGCATTCATTTATTCAGCTTTAATAATCCTTATGGAGCTTGTCCTACTTGCGAAGGTTATGGCGACGTTATAGGTGTTGATGAAGAATTGGTCATTCCTAACACCTCCCTTTCCGTTTTTGAAAATTGTATTTATCCTTGGCGTGGGGAAAGTATGAGCTGGTATCGTGACCAATTGGTTAATAACGCTTACAAATTTGATTTTCCCATCCATAAACCGTGGTTTGAACTTACCGAGGAGCAAAAACAACTGGTTTGGGATGGAAACAAGTACTTTGAAGGCTTACATTCCTTTTTTAAATATTTAGAGGAAAAAAGTTATAAAATTCAAAATCGTGTGATGCTTTCCAGGTATCGCGGAAAGACCAAATGCAACACTTGTAGAGGAAAAAGACTGCGTGTGGAAGCCAATTATGTAAAAGTAGCAAACAAATCCATTTCTGAATTAGTAGAACTTTCTATAGACAATCTTGCTCTGTTTTTCCAAGAAATAGAGCTCCACCATTCAGATAAAGAAATAGCAAAACGGTTACTCACAGAAATTAATAACCGTCTCTCTTTTTTAAAAAATGTTGGTTTAAATTACCTCACCTTAAACCGAAAATCTAATACCCTTTCCGGTGGTGAATCTCAACGCATTAATTTAGCAACTTCCTTGGGTAGTAGCCTTGTTGGCTCCATGTATATATTAGACGAACCCAGTATTGGATTACATCCAAAAGATACAGTGCGATTAATTGGTGTATTGCAAAATCTTCGAGATTTAGGAAATACTGTTATAGTGGTCGAGCACGATGAAGATATAATGAAAGCCGCTGATACCATTATTGATGTTGGTCCTGAAGCAGGAAGTTATGGTGGAGAAATTGTTGCACACGGCACGTATGAAGAAATATTAAATCAAACCTCGCTCACTTCGCAATACCTCAATCATAGCATGCAAATTGAAGTGCCAAAAAAAAGAAGAAAATCGCAGTACTTTATTAAAGTAATTGGGGCCAGACAAAACAATTTAAAAAACATCGATGTAACCTTTCCTTTAGCCTCTTTTGTAGCTGTAACCGGAGTTTCGGGTAGTGGAAAAAGCACCTTGGTTAAGAAAATTTTATATCCTGCTTTACAAAGACAACTAACAGGAACTGGAGAAAAACCAGGGCAGTTTTCCAAACTAGAGGGTAAATATGAAAATCTAAGAAACATCGAGTTTATTGACCAAAACCCAATAGGAAGGTCCAGCCGCTCAAATCCGGTAACCTATATAAAAGCCTATGACGAAATCAGGGCTTTATTTACCAAACAAAAACTTGCTAAAATAAGAAATTACCAACCTAAACATTTCTCTTTCAATGTGGATGGAGGAAGATGTGAAACCTGCAAAGGCGAAGGAGAAGTAACTATTGAAATGCAATTTATGGCCGATGTACATCTGGAATGTGAAACCTGCAATGGAAAACGCTTTAAAAAAGAAGTCCTAGAGGTGACTTTTGAAGGAAAAAATATTGATGATGTTTTAAACATGACTATAGACGATGCTATTGCCTTTTTCAAAACCCATGAAGAAAAAAAAGTATATAGCAAACTTAAGCCCCTTCAAGATGTAGGTTTAGGCTATGTGCAATTGGGGCAAAGTTCGTCAACTCTTTCTGGAGGTGAGGCACAACGTATCAAACTAGCTTCTTTTTTAGTAAAAGGCGATACCAAGGATAAAACCTTATTTATTTTTGACGAACCTACTACCGGACTTCATTTTCACGACATCAAAAAATTATTAAAATCCTTTGAGGCGCTTATAGAAAAAGGGCATTCCATCATTGTAGTAGAACATAATTTAGACCTGATAAAATGTGCCGATTACATAATTGATTTAGGTCCCGAAGGAGGTGAAAATGGAGGAAATATACTTGCTACAGGAACGCCAGAGGAAATTATAAAAATTAAAGACTCTATTACAGGGGCATATTTAAAAGAAAAACTTTAATCTCTATAATTCAAGTTGTTGAATATCTAAGAGAAATAGGATAAAAAAACCAAGGTAATAACATTCTGTACTTATTAGAATTTCATTATTTCTCATCAACTCTAATCAATTCCAAATAAGCATCACCAATATGGGATACAATATCCCCAGCGATAAGCGATTCATAACCTGTTTTTTGCACAGCGATATCTCCGGCACTTCCGTGTAAATAAACACCGAAGATAGCAGCATCAAGTGTTCCATATCCTTGTGAAATTAATCCGGTAATTATTCCGGTTAGCACATCTCCAGAGCCTGCAGTTGCCATTCCTGGACTTCCTGTGGTATTTACATACAATTTGTCTTGATACACAGTTATGGTATGAGCTCCTTTAATTACTATAACCAAATGGTGCTTTTTTGAAAGTGCTTTTGTTTTTATTAATTTATCAAAATCATCTGTCCATCTACCAATCAATCGTTCCAACTCCCCCGGATGCGGAGTCAAAATTGACATTTTAGGAACATCTTTGAGCGACTTTGGATTTTTTGCAAGAATATTGAGCGCATCGGCATCTATCACCATAGGTTTTTTTTGTGTTTTTAAAAATTTTAAAAACCCCTTTTCGGTTTCGGCTGAAGTACCCAATCCTATTCCAATTCCAATAACCTCCGGATGTATCGGAAATGAAAAATTGGTTATTTCATTTTCATCCGTATCGGTTAGTACCATAACTTCCGGAACTGCGGTTTGCAAGACGGTGTACCCACATTTAGGTATGCCTACAGTAACTTTTCCGGCTCCAGCGCGCAAACAGGAAAGGGCTGCCAGTGTCACCGCTCCCATTTTTCCGTAACTCCCACCTATTAGCAAACTATGCCCATAGGTGCCTTTGTGTCCAAATTTTTCTCTTGGCACATACATCGCAAGTATCTCTTGTTTTTGAATTAATACAGCTTCCGTTGGTGTTTTTGCAAGATATGCTGCATCCAAACCTATTGGTAAAATTTCTTCTGATTTTGAAAAAACGGCCGTTTCCGGAAGGAAAAAAACCAATTTAGGTGCTTGAAAAGTTAGCGTAATATTCGCTTTTATTACTGCATCTTTGTCTGGAGTAGGAATATCCACAAACAAACCACTAGGAATATCAATAGAGAGTATAAACGCTTGGGATGCATTCAAATGTTGAATAAGATCTTTTACCCAACCCAGTAAAGGGCGATTGAGTCCAATGCCAAAAATAGCATCTATAACGATGTCTTCTTTTTGTATATTTGGAAAATCACTTTCTTCTTTCATTAAAAGTGGCCATAGAGGATGCACATTCTTAATACGATCGTAGTTAATCAAAAAACAAGGCGACCGTTGATTGCTATAATTAACCACATAGCACGTAACATTATACTCCTTTTGCAAAAGCATTCTACCTAAAGCCAATCCATCTCCCCCATTGTTTCCTATGCCACAAAAAATATGAATAGGCACTTTAGCACCTTGTAACTGACCATCTAACCATTGAAAAACCAGTTCAGCTGCTCGCTCCATCAAATCAATAGAAGTGATTTTTTGCTTTTCAACAGTTGCTTTGTCTGCCTCGTAAAATTGTTTGGCTGTATATATTTTCATGATAAAGAGATAAAATTAAAAAAATGCGTCAAGACACTTAAAATAGTAATTTTAAATTATTTTTTTAAGTATAACAAATAACCACTCTAAAATACAACCATTGTTCAAAACATTCAAACATTTTAGGCGTTAAGAATTTTATTTTAAATAAATTTGCTTGCGATTGAAAAACGCATAAAATTAGAGGATTAACTATTAAAAATGAGATCTCTGCCAATGCAGAGAGGTTGACTATGAAAAACACAGTATTATCACACATTCATGAAGCTCTTGGAGCAAAAATGGCACCTTTTGCAGGGTACAATATGCCGATACAATATGAAGGCGTAAGTGCAGAACATCTTACGGTAAGAAACGGCGTTGGGGTATTTGACGTATCGCATATGGGTGAATTTTTAATTCTTGGAGACAAAGCCTTAGACTTGATTCAAAAAGTATGTTCCAATGACGCTTCAGTATTAGTAAATGGTAAAGCACAATACAGCTGTTTGCCTAATGAAACAGGAGGTATTGTAGATGATTTAATTGTATATCGCCTAGAAGCTGAAAAATGGTTGCTTGTGGTAAATGCTTCAAACATAGAGAAAGATTGGAATTGGATTTCTAAACACAATACGATGGGAGCAGAAATGCGTAACATTTCAGATAAATATTCGCTTTTAGCCATTCAAGGACCTAAAACTGCAGAAGCAATGCAATCCTTAAGCAGCGTTGATTTAAAAACAATACCCAATTATAGTTTTGTGGTTGGTGATTTTGCAGGTATAGAGCACGTTATAATTTCAGCAACAGGTTATACAGGTAGCGGTGGTTTTGAAATTTATTGCAAAAATGAAGAAGTTGAACAGGTTTGGAATAAAGTGATGGAAGCAGGTGCTGCATTTGGAATCAAACCAATAGGTCTTGCAGCTAGAGATACCTTACGATTAGAAATGGGATATTGCCTTTATGGAAACGACATAAATGACCAAACATCTCCTCTGGAAGCTGGTTTGGGTTGGATCACTAAATTCACTAAAGAGTTTACAAATTCAGAAGCATTAAAAAAACAAAAAGAAAATGGCGTTGCTAAAAAATTAGTTGCCTTTGAATTGAATGAAAGAGGGGTTCCTCGTCACGATTATGACATTGTTGATGAACAAGGAAATAAAATTGGCGTAGTCACTAGTGGCACAATGGCGCCTTCGCTAAATAAAGGTATTGGCTTAGGATATGTTCCTGCTGAACTATCAAAATTAGGTTCTACTATTCACGTTCAAATAAGAAAAAATAGCATTCCGGCTACTGTAGTTAAACTCCCTTTTTACAAAGGATAGTATCACGACTATAGAATAATGATGTAAGACGTATTTATTGATTATCTGCTTTAAGCGGACTACACTTTTTTTATCAATAAATTACCGTTTGTTAAATATATGGAAAATAGAATATTAATACTTGGTGGCAGTGGTTTTTTAGGGAATGCACTTTACAAAGAGCTTCTTCCCTACTTTGACGTTTATGGCACCTATTTTTCAACCAATGCTTTTTTTGAAAAAAACCAAGTTTTTTTTCAATATGATGTTGAGAATGACGATGTAGAATTCATTTTAAACGAAGTACGTCCACATATTATAATTTCTGCTTTGCGAGGAAATCATTCCGCCTTATATGCGCTACACCAACAGTTATTTACGTATGTTACGGTAACTCCTTTTTGCAAACTTATATTTTTATCTTCTGTAAGGGTTTTTGATGGTATCAAAAAGTTTCCGGCATACGAAAACAACAAAACACTAGCAAGCACTTCCTCGGGTAAAAGCAAAATTGCGATAGAAAAATTACTTTCCACATTGCCATCAAAAAAATACACTTTACTAAGGCTACCGATGGTTTTGGGAGTAAATTCCCCTCGTATAATTTCCTTGAAAGAGAGTATTAAAAACAAATGCCGATTTGAAGTTTTCCCCAATCTTGTGGTAAATACAACCACCGATACAAAATTATCTCAGCAAATTCACTACATTATCAATCAAAAAAGGTTTGGTGTTTTTCATCTAGGAAGCACAGATTTAATTCACCACAGTGATTTATTTCTTGAAATAGCAGAGAAATTAGGAGGTAACATACCTATTTTTACCAATACCTTTATTAGCAATGAAGACTTTTTTTTAGCAGTTTTAGCAAAAGAAAACCAACTTCCTGCACAACATCAAATAACGGTGAATGAAGTAATTAACGAAATTACCTGCAACGAAAGTTTAATCACATTAAAAGAAAAATTGATATGAAAAAATTAACTAAATCGCAAATTGAAGAAAAAATGAAATCATTTGAAGGTTGGGATTATGGCGAAAATGCCATCCACACCTCCTTAGAATTTTCTGATTTTAAAGATGCATTTGCGGTAATGACTCGCATTGCATTTGAAGCCGAAAGACTAAATCATCATCCAGATTGGAGTAATGTTTATAATACATTAAGCATATCACTTACCACTCACGATGCCGGCGGAGTTACAGAAAAAGATTTTGAGTTTGCCGCAATTATTGATGACTTAGTAAGCTAATTATATTAAACCATTATACACTTTAAATTAGTGAAGATTTTTTTATTTTTGCGATGAAACAGTATTGATAAGTAAAAACGTTATTAAAAAGAGTATAATCCTGCTAATTGCGAAATAAAACAGCAAAAGAAATACCTACAACAAATAAAAGATAACAAATAACAAGTAATAAATTTTACGATGGGAAGAGCCTTTGAATTTAGAAAAGCACGAAAAATGAAACGTTGGTCAGCAATGTCTAAAGCATTTACCAGAATAGGAAAAGACATTGTAATGGCTGTAAAAGAAGGAGGTCCAGATCCGGATGCAAATTCCAGACTTCGTGCTGTAATTCAAAATTCAAAGGCAGTAAATATGCCTAAAGAAAATGTAGAACGCGCTATTAAACGAGCATCAGACAAAAGTTTAGGCGATTACAAAGAAGTGCTTTTTGAAGGGTATGCACCTCACGGCATCGCTATTCTTGTTGAAACTGCAACAGATAATAATACTCGAACCGTTGCAAACGTTCGTTCCTATTTTAATAAATGCGATGGAAGTCTAGGAACAAGTGGTTCCGTTTCCTTTATGTTTGATCATACCTGTAATTTTAGAATATCACCTGAAGGAATTGATCAGGAAGAATTAGAATTAGAAATCATTGATTGTGGGGTGGAAGAAGTTTTTGAAGATGAAGACGGTGTACATATTTATGCCCCTTTTGAAAGCTTTGGAGCCATTCAAAGTTTTTTAGAAGGAAAAAAAATTGAAATTTTATCTTCCGGATTTGAGCGTATTCCGCAGGTTACAAAAAAATTAACCGAAGAAGAAGCCGCCGATGTAGAAAAACTATTGGAAAAATTAGAAGAAGATGATGATGTACAAAATGTGTATCACACGATGGAAGAATAGGAATATATCCTCAAGTTGCAACACCTATTATCTTTTGTGGTTAGATTTCTAAAATTCTAAGTATTTTCAGGAATTTTTCCTACTACACCTTTGTAAAATTCTTTTAGTTTGTGAAGGTCAAAATTTATGTTACCAGAAGGATAAAAGGGAGGAGCAATTTTCACAGTTTTTGTGCCATAATCAAATGCAATACAAATAATAGGTACTTGCGCTGCTAGAGCTATATAATAAAAGCCTGTTTTCCAAGAATTTACTTTTTTTCTAGTGCCTTCAGGCGCAAGGGCTAAACGAAAAGTTTCTTTACTATTAAATATTTTTACAACCTCATCTACTTTGTTTTGTTTTGAAGTACGGTTTATTGGCGAGCCTCCCATCCATTGAAAATACCAACCAAAGGGAGAATCAAATAATTCTTTTTTGGCAATAAAATTAATTTCTAAACCAATAATTTTTCGAATAATTGCACCGATATAAAAATCATGCCAACTAGTATGAGGAACAACAATAATAACACATTTCTTAATTTCTAAAGAAAGATTTCCAGCCACTTTCCATCCTAATATCTTAAAATAAAACAGGGATGCTAGCCATCGCATAAGTTACAGTTTTTCATATAAAGTTCTTAATTTTTCTCGGGTAATTTTTCTTTTCCACTCTTTCCCTAAGGCATTTTCCCATAGAGGTTCCAAACTTAAGGCAACATCAATCATCGTGTTCATTTGTTTATCCGTAAGAACAGAACAAACATTTTTTGGAATTTTTATTTTATGCTTATTCACCATTTCTTTAAACAAAGCAACGCCTTCTGGATAAAACTCCTCCAATTGGTTAAAAACAATACAATTACCAATACCGTGTTTGGTGCCTAATACATAAGAAAGTCCATAGCTCATTGCATGTGCTACACCCACTTGTGAATAGGCAATACTCATTCCACCGTGCCAAGAAGCCATCATTAATTTAGCTCTTGCTTCTTCGGCGGTTAAGGAATCTGTTAAAAATATTTCTTTGCAGAGTTCAAATGCTTTTTCGCCATAACTCTGGCTAAAAGCATTTAAAAAAGTGCCATTTAAAGACTCAACACAATGAATAAAACAATCCATTCCGCTATAAAACCATTGGTTTTTTGGTATATCAACGGTCAAATCAGGATCTAAAACAACTTGATTAAAAGGGGTGAAATCACTATTAATTCCTAATTTACGTTCCGGACCACACAATACGGCTGTTCTTGACACTTCGGCACCTGTTCCTGACAAGGTTGGGATACCCACATGGTAAACGGCTTTGTTATGCACTAAATCCCAACCTTGATAATCGGCTGCACTGCCCGGATTTTTAAGAAGTATGGAAACTGCTTTTGCTATGTCCATGATACTACCTCCGCCTATTCCTATAATTCCGGATGGTAATTTTTTATTTTGGTCTTTTATTTCAGAAACTAAAACATCTACTTGGCTGGTTTTAGGTTCTTCTGCGGTTGAAACGAATAGTATTTTATCGTTTTCTACTAATGGTATTCTCTCTAAAAAGGATTTATTATCTTTAAAAACAGCATCTACCAAAAAAATAAAAGGTGTGTTTTCTTTTCTTTTTTCCTCCAAAATACTGCCCAATTGATTAAAGCTTCCAGAACCAAATACTACTTTAGGCACCATTGGAAAATTGCGGTGTTTGTTGTTTATGTTTCGCTCCTTTTTTTTCAAAAGTACGTTTGCACGTCTTAAATCTTCAGGCGTGTCAATTTCTACACTTTTAGAGGTAGAAATAGCCATTTTTATTTTTTTCCCATATTCTAAAAACCGAATACATTCAATTTTTTCAACCGCCTCTAAAGTTCCCATTGGCAAGTTGTAGAAGTCTAAAATTGCTTGTTTTCGAAATGCATAAATACCTTTATGTTTAAAATAGGAAATTTCATTATTTTTATCTCTTGGAAATGGTATAGTAGATCTGGAAAAATAGAGTGCAAAATTATTTTTATCTACAATAACCTTTACGGTGTTTGGGTCATTAATTTCTTTCCAATTGGTAATTTCTATCATCAAAGATGCTAAATCAATTTTTGAGGCATCTTCTTCATAAAAAACTTGAAGCACTTTTTCTAAATCTCTTCGGTTTGTAAAGGGTTCATCGCCTTGCACATTCACCACAATATCGATATCTAAATCGGCAACCGCCTCTGCTATTCTATCTGTGCCGCATTCGTGTTCTTTAATGCTTCTTAGTACTTTTCCACCATTATTTGTTATTTCATCAAAAATGATATCGCTATCGGTTACTACATAAACTTCATCAAAAAGGTTTGTATTTACGGTAGCTTGATAAGTAGTTAAAATTACACTTTTACCACCAAGAGTCTCCATCATTTTTCCTGGAAAACGGGTTGCTCCATATCTGGCAGGTATCATTGCAATTATTTTTAAATCTTGTTTTTTCAAGGAAAATTTATTTATATTTTAAAAATCAAAATTAAGATTTTTAAGTGGATTATAATAATGAGATGTTGTAATGAATTGTATTTTATTAATGGATGCCACACATGAAATTTATTTTTCTATTCTTTAAATAGATTGTCTTTAAACCCAATTAAATATAATTTTTCTTTTGCCCTAGTTATTGCTGTATATAGCCAACGTAAGTAATCTTTGTCCATTCCGTTTGGCAGATACGGTTGCTCTACAAAAACCGTATGCCATTGTCCTCCTTGCGATTTATGGCAGGTTATGGCATAAGAAAATTTCACTTGCAATGCATTAAAATATGTATTTGCCTTAACGTTAAGAAATTTTTTATATTTTGAACCAACATCGCCATAATCTTTCATTACTTCTTCATACAGTCGGTTAGAATCCTCATAAGATAAGGAAGGCGTTTCTGCTTTTATGGTATCAAGGAGAAGTACGGTTTCAAAAGGTTTCATTTTAGGATAATCTACCATCCGCACAGAAACTTGAGCAAAACGAAAGCCATATAAATCTTTAAAACTATGAATTTCAAGGACTTCAATAATATCGCCATTGGCTATAAAACCTGCTTCACTGGTAGGTTGTAACCAAAAATAATTATTTTTCACCACCATTAAGAAATCTCCGGGTTCAAGTTCGCTTTCCTGAAAAAGAATTCGCGATCGAATATGCTCATTATACAGATTGGCACGTTTGTTTGACCGAAGTACCATAACGGTTTCTTCTTTTCCTAAATTTGAATACGAGTCGTTTATAGCGTCCATCAACTCCTGTCCGTCTTGTGGTTTGATAATGTCTTTACATCCTCGAATATCAAATTTAAAGTCTTCATAAAATCCGTTTTCTAAAACCTCTCTAAGAGCTGTAGCATTGGCAAGAATACCACTTCCCTCCTGCTGTCTAACCACTTCGTCAAGTTCGATACTTATCACCTCTTTGTTGTAAAAATTGCGAAGGATATCTTCGTTTAATGCGGGACTAACATCTAGTTTTACCGGTGGTAATTGTGCGGTATCTCCAATTAAAATTAATTTGCATTGATGCCCGCTATACACATATTGCATCAAATCGTCGAGCAAAGAACCGTTTTCAAACAATTTAGAATCGGAAGTGGTATCGGAAATCATGGAGGCTTCGTCAACAATAAACAAAGTGTTTCGGTGTTTATTGGGCTGCAGCGTAAAAGAAACACCGCCACCCTTTTGTGCTTTTGGAAAATAAATTTTTTTATGAATAGTAAATGCTTCGGTGTTGGAGTAATTACTGATTACTTTTGCAGCTCGACCAGTAGGTGCAAGTAGGACTGATTTTTTCTTTGTTTCCCATAAATGCTTCACTACCGTTCCAATGATGGTTGTTTTTCCGGTACCTGCATAGCCTTTCAATAAAAAGACCTCATTGGTAGCCGCATTGGTAATAAATTTTGATATATTTTGTAAAACAAGGTCTTGTTTTAGTGTGGGAGTATAAGGAAATTCCGTTTTAATTTTTTTGTAGAAAGCCACAGCGTCCATAAATATTGGTTTTATGAAAAATTTTTCTTGCTAAGTTACGGTATCCTATTTAATTATTCCTTAGCTGAAGGATTTTTAAAGATTATACTTTTGTGATTGAAAAAAAATTGTAGATTTGCGATGTACCTTTTACGTTTAACAAAAAAAACGATATCTATAATGAAACTTTTAATTCAATTAGCCCTTTGGATAATAATTGCAGTACTTGGTTATTTACTATTTCAATCTGTTTATGAACCAACAAAATTTAATGAAATAAAAGACCAACGCTATGCAATGGTGATAGAAAAACTCAAAGATATTCGAACTGCAGAGTTAGCACATCTGGAAATTACCGGAAAATTTAATGGAAGTTTCGATTCCTTGTCTCGTTTTGTAGATACTGCACATTTTGCTATTACCCAACGCAGAGATACCAGTTTTGCCGATGTCGCGAAAAACAAAGCCTTTGGCATAAAAGAAGGATATTATATTGAAAAAGTGCTTATTGACACTTTAGATTTTGTAAGTGTAAAAGATTCACTTTTTAAAAATTCAGAACGGTATAAAAATTTAGATAAATTAGTCATTGCTGATAAAGAAGCTACTATTGAATTACAAGCCGGTTTTGTAACGAAAAACGATAGAAAAATAGCCGTTTTTGAAGCAAAAATAAATAAAGATAATGTTTTACACGATTTATCCAGAGATTTGGTTATTCAAGAAAAACAAACGGTTTCTGTAGATGGCATCAATGGCACACACATAAGTGTAGGCTCTATGACTGATGTAAACACCAATGGAAACTGGCCTAAAAAATATGACAGTCCGCAAGAACAACAATAACAATTTTCAACCTTTAAATCGATTGTCCGTTCAAGTAAGCTTGAATGGACTTTCTTTTTTAATCCAAAATACAGAAACCTTAGAAATTATATTTTTTAAGGATATATCCTTTTTAGGAACCTATTCGCCTGAGGAAGTTTTATTTGAAATAAAAAAAGCATACGAGACCTATCCTGAACTTTCTGAAAACATAGAGAATATTTCCATTTTACATGAAAACAATTTGTATGCTCTAGTTCCAAAATCTATTTTTCAAGAAGAAGCAATTTCTGAGTATTTAAAGTTTAATACTAAAGTACTTCCCAACGATTATATTACATTTGATACTCTAGATGTTTATGATATGGTAACGGTGTATGTACCATTCACTAACATAAATAATTATTTTTTTGAAATATACGGAGCCTTTGATTTTTACCATACCTCTACCATTTTTATCCAAAAAATATTAGCAGAAGAAAGAAAGGAGAATCTTTTAAAAATGCATGTACACGTTTTTGATTGTCGGTTTGATGTTTTGGTAACGCAAAATAAAAGCGTACAACTTTACAACCGTTTTACTTATAGCACCCCCGAAGATTTTATTTATTATATATTATTCATTGCGGAGCAATTAAACATGAATCCCGAAGTATTTCCTCTATACCTTTACGGAAAAATTAAAGAGGGTGATGCCCTTTATACCATAGCATATACCTATATCAGAAATGTATTTTTACCTGAAATAATTTCCTCCGCCAAAGGGATGGAACTCCTTTCTAAAATCGATATCCAATCCCATCCTTTACTATTTTCAAACTAATGCGAATTATTTCAGGCAGATTTAAAGGGAAAATTCTGGTAGCTCCAAAAAAGTTGCCCGTTCGCCCCACAACCGATTTTGCCAAAGAGGCACTATTTAATATTTTAAACAACCAATATACCTTTTCAGCACTGTCCTTTATTGAATTATTTGCCGGCACAGGAAACATAAGCTTTGAATTTGCTTCTCGCGGCACACAAAAAATAACAGCTGTAGATGCCGATTATGGCTGTGTACAATTTATAAATAAGATAAGTACAGAACTTGAATTTCATATTACCGCCATAAAAAGAGATGTATATGCTTACTTAGGAAAAAGTAAACAAACCGCCGATATTATTTTTGCAGACCCACCATATAATTTCAACAAAGAACAGTTTGCACAAATAGCAACCTTAGTATTTTCAAACAACCTTTTACTTGATGATGGTGTATTAATTATTGAACACTCCAAACATACCGATTTATCGGATGTGCCAAACTTTAGCGAAGCAAGAAGATATGGCGGGTCTGTGTTTAGTTTTTTTGAAAAATAGTTTTAAAAATAATAACACCAAAGGGACTAAATGCTATAAGGACAGACATCCTTTTATACTAGTATCATTAAGACACGGCAGCACCAAAACCACAGAGATTTATTGG
>Ga0210015_1000103_pt1 | contig 86782 bp, 73 predicted proteins | sample CryGeymeta201522_FD_185471 | JGI IMG/M metagenome (GOLD analysis project Ga0210015, IMG submission 185471) | Groundwater microbial communities from Crystal Geyser aquifers in Utah, USA - Crystal Geyser metaG 2015-22 (SPAdes) (version 2) | ecosystem: Environmental > Aquatic > Deep subsurface >...
CAATCTTGCCGCTGGGGGTGTTCAGCAGCTTTGCCCCGGCGGAGGCAACGAATTCGGCGAACTGAAGGCGGGTCTCGTCACTGTCGGGAATGTCGAACAGACCCTCGGCGCGGAAACGGTCGAAATCGGGCAGGGCAAAGCCATGCTGTTGCGCCGTGCCCTGGCACCCGGCCCAGATCTGGCGCAGCCACTCTTCGGCGCTGCGCCCTTGGGTAAAGGCGGCGTGGGTTCCCATGCGGTCTGCAAGGCCGGACAGGATGGCGTAATCGTCGCGCGCCTCGCCCATCACCGGCATCGCGGCCGACATATAGACCAGCGCAGGATCGCGCCGGTTGACCATGATATCGTCACGTTCCAGCGACGATGTGCAGGGCAAAACAATATCGGCCCGCCGCGCGGTGGCGGTCCAGCACGGGTCGATCACCACCACGGTTTCAGGCTTGCGCCAAAGGTGATCGAGACGCGCCAGATCCTGATGGTGGTGAAACGGATTGCCACCCGACCACCAGATCATCCGCGCATCGGGATAGCTGCGCGTTTGCCCATCATAGGCATAGGCCGTGCCCGGCTTGTCCAGCATGTCGGCGATGCGCGCCACGGGTATGAAATCGGCCACCCCATTGTATCCCTGCGGCAGCGACGGCCAGTCAATCAGCTTGGCAGGCCGCCCCACCGTTTCGGTCGAGCCATAGCCAAAGCCAAAACCCGTTCCCGGTTTGCCGATCTGACCCAACAGACAGGCCAGAGCCAGCGCAGCCCACAGCGTCACCTCGCCATGATCTGCCCGCTGGAGCGCCCAGGCGACGTTGATCATCGTGCGTTTGTCGGCCATGCGCCCCGCCAAATCGCGGATCGTCGCGGCAGGCAGATCGCACAGCGCACTGGCCCATTCGGGGGTTTTCGCGGTGCCATCGGTTTCGCCCATCACATAGGCCCGGAACGCCCCGGCCCCATGGGTGAAGCGCGACAGAAAATCGTCATCGGCGCGGTTCGTCGCAAACAGGACGTGACACAGCGCCAGGATCAATGCCGTATCGCTGCCCGGGCGCGGGGCGATCCATTCGGCATTTGCCATATCGCTGGTCTGGGGCGACACATTTACCAGATGGCACCCATTGGCCCCGGCCCGGTCCAGCCAATCGCGGGTCTGGTGCGTGGTGGTGCCCGATGACGCCACCTGGGCCGGGCGTTTCGACAGGCCACCAAAGGACACCAACAACTGGCAGTGCTCGACGATCAGGGGCCAGCTTGTCATCTGATCCTGGAAAACGCGGTTTGACATGCCCACGACATGGGGCAGCAACACCTCGGCCCCCGCGTGGGAATAGGTGTTGGCGGCGCCGACAAATCCACCGACAGTATTCAAAAACCGGCGCAGTTGTGATTGCGCGTGATGAAAACGCCCCGCCGCCGCCCAACCATAAGACCCGGCGAACAAAGCGCCGTTGCCGTGGCTGTTGATCACCCGGCGCAATTCGACGGCGGTGATGTCCAGCGCCTCATCCCACGGCAGTTCGACAAATTCCGCAGCGCCGTGGCGCTGGCAATCGCGCCCGTGCAACCATCCTTTTCGGATCGCCGGGCGGGCAATGCGCGTGCCTTTGTCCTGCATCGCGTCCATCCAGCCGCGCCCGATGCGCGACGGGTGCCCATCGCGCGGCAGTGCCGTCAGCCCGGCAGCGCCGATTTCATAAGTGCCCCAGTGCGCAGCGGTGAATTTTGGTGACATCGGCACAGACCTTCTTATCAGGAATTTTCTTGCATATGACATAGTTTTTGACATATGTCATCCAAAGCAGGCAGAGGATACCACAGGATGACAGAGGCGTTGAGAAACGAAAAGACCACCGAGGATGTCGCGCTGGGCATACGCCGCCGGGTGTTTGAACACGCCATGCGCAACAATGGTGGATACCTCAGCCAGGCGTGTTCGGCCGCCGAACAGCTGGCTTGGCTGTATAACGAAGAACTGAACCTGGGTGCGCCGACCTTGCCGATGATTCCGAAACCGTTCGGTGGCGTGCCGCACCGCGACAACCCCGCATATCATACCGGCGCAGGTTACAACGGCCCGGTGACGCCAGAACATGACCGCCTGTTCATCGCCCCCGCCCATTACGCCCTGGTGGCCTATGCCACCCTGGTCGAGGTGGGGCGCATGGCGCCGGAAGGGTTGGCGATGTTCAATCAGGACGGATCGTCGGTTGAAATGATCGGCGCCGAGCATTCCCCGGGAATGGAGGTGCACAACGGCACTCTTGGCATCGGCCTGTCCACGGCCGCGGGTCTGGCCTGGGGCCGCAAACGGCGCGGCGAGCCGGGGCGCGTGTGGGTGTACATGTCCGACGGCGAAGTGCAGGAAGGCCAGACCTGGGAGGCGATCCAATGTTGCGCCCACCACCGGATCGACAACATCAAGGCGATCATGGACGTGAACCGTCAGCAATGCGATGGCGCCATGGACAGCGTGATGGAAGTGGGCGACATCAAAGCCAAGATGGAACAGTTCGGTGCCGTCGTTGTTGCTGTCGATGCCCACAACCTGAACGACATGCGCGCGGCGGCGAAAACCCCGCATGAGGGCAAGCCCTTGATCATTCTTGCCAATTCCAACCCGTTCCATGCCATGCCGATCCTTGAGGAACGGTTTCCGCGCCTGCATTACGTCCGGTTCAAATCCGAAGAAGAACGGGCGCGCATGAATGTTTCCATCGCCAGATCGCTGGGTATCGCGCCCATAGATTACGCGCATTGAAAGGACCACGGACATGATCGAGATGGTCAATCGCCCCTATGAAAAAGCGTTCGAAAAGCACGCCCTCGCCCACCCCGAGGTGCTGTGCCTGTCGGCCGATCTGACATCCAGTTGCGAAATCGACAAATTTCGCGACGACCACCCGGACCAATTCCTGTCGCTGGGCATGGCCGAACAGAACATGATGAGCTTCGCTGGCGGTCTGGGTCTGGCCGGGTATCGCCCGTTCATCCATACCTTCGGCGTTTTCCTCTATCGCCGCCCCTATGACCAGTTGATGGCATCGGTCGCCTATCCCCGGCGCCGCGTCCGGCTGATGGGGTTTTTGCCCGGCATCACCACCCCCGGCGGCATGACCCACCAGGCAATCGAGGACATCGCCGTGATGCGGTCGATCCCGAACATGACGATCCTCGAAACCGGCGACGCGACCGAGGTGGAAAGCATCTGCGCCGCAGCTGACAGCATCGACGGCCCGGTCTATTGTCGTGTGCTGCGCGGGTCGGTCCCGCGTCTGTTCGATACGCCCATCGAGGTGGGAAAAATGCGCGAACTGGCGTTGGGCGACGACATTCTGATCGTCACATCCGGCATCACCACCGAAGAAGCGATGCGCGCCACGGCCGCGCTGGCCAAGGCCGGCGTTTCAGTGCGCCATCTGCATCTGAACACGATCAAACCTTTCGACGACGCTGCAATGCTGGACCATATCCAATCGGTCAAAAGCGGCGTGATCACGTTGGAAAACCACGTCACCGAAGGCGGCATCGGATCGTTGCTGGCCGAGATCATGGCAGACAACGGTGTTGGCAAAAAGCTGCTGCGCCTCGGGTTGAAAGATACCTATGCCCATGGCGGCAGTCGTGCTTATCTGATGCGCTATTATGGCCTCGACGCCTTGGCACTGACGCGGGGGGTCGAACGGCTGATGCGTGAGGAATTCGGCATCACCGAGAATGACCTTGCGGAAACGCGGGTCGATGCGGTGCATTCCCTGGCAAAGGCGGAAGGGCTGTGATCCCCGACCGGATGCGCGGCGTGCGTTGCCACGGGTTTGGAGGCCAGCACCGATACAGCAACGATCTGCCCGTGCCGGTGCCCGCCCCCGGCGAGGTTTTGGTGCGGGTCAACGCCAGCGGGATCTGCGCCGCTGACCGCGCCATGTGGACAGACACCGGCCCATGGCACCTGACCTTTCCGTTCATCCCCGGGCACGAATTTACCGGCACAGTCGCCGCCCTGGGCGACGGTGCCGCCGAATTGCACGATCTGCGCCCGGGCGACCGGGCGGTGGCCGAGCTGAATGTGACAAAGGGCCATGATTTTTTCGCCCAGCGGGGGCTGTATCACCTGACCGACACCATGGAGGTGATCGGTGCCACCCGCGATGGCGGCTGGGCGGAATACATGATCTATCCGCGGGATGCGGTCATCCACAAGGTTCCCGATACCCTGTCGGATGCTGCCGCCTGTTATGCAGAACCTTTGGCCAATGCCATCCACGGGGTGCAGCGCGCGAATATACAATTTGACGATGTGGTCGTCGTTTCGGGCGTCGGCCCGATCGGCATGGCCATGGTACAGGCCGCACACCTGAAAACGCCCCGCAAGCTGATCGTCGTCAATCCGGGCCGCACAAAGCGCCAGGCGGCGTTGCGCCTGGGGGCCGATCTGGCCTTTGCACCGGACGATCCGCAACTGCGCCAGGCGATTGGCGATCTCACCGGCGGCCGGGGCTGCGATGTGTTCTTTGAAGCGTCGGGTCAGACGGCCGCCTTTACCCTGGGGTTGTCGCTGATCCGAAAGGCCGGGCGGTTGGTGGTGTTCGGTGTTTACAAGACCCCGGCACAGGTTGATCTGAACATCTTTGGTGAGTTCAAGGAGCTGAACATTCTCGGCGGCCATCTGGCCCCCTTCACCTATGCCACGGCACTTGACCTTATGGCGCGGGGGCTGGTCGATGGCGATGCCTGCGTCACGCAAACCTATGCCCTGGCAGATTTCCAACAGGCGCTTGACCGCAAACCGGCACCTGACGAATTGCAGATCAAGGTGATCTTCGACCCCCGGCTCTGACCGACCGGGCCAGTATCTTCTGGTCGCGGATATAAACCGTGCCGGACAGCGCCGATTGCCCGGTTCAAATCATTCCGGCGGGGGCGTGAAAGCCGGGGCATTGTGCCCTGCCCCGGCCGACGTTCCAAACCAGATCGCCCCGCCGACTGGCGGCCGATTGCGTTTTCAGCCGGGCATGCGATAACAATCGCCGCGCGAGGCTGAGCTTTGATCGGCGAGGATTCTGCAAACACCGGGCCTCAGCCCTTGTCGATCAGACGGTTGAGCGTGTCAGCCACATCCCGCAGTGCTGTGCGTGCCGCCTTGCCCGACGGCTTGCCTGCGTCATGCAGAAATCCATGGCCCACATCCGCAACCTCGATCACCGTCACGCTGCGGCCCCGTGCACGCAGGTTTTGCGCCCCAAAAGCGGTGTCGTCACCGAACGGATCGTTTTGCGCGCGCAACATGATGACAGGCGCGATGGCACCGCTCTGCGCATCGGCCGCATCGCGCAACAGATCTTCGGCCGGGCCGCGAAGCTGGTCATAGAAGTGTGCGATCACCGGCGCGGGAAGCGCCGGGGTCAGCGGGCAGAACTGTCTGATCGACGCGCTGTCGGTCAGCCCGAGCGCACCGTAAAGGCAAACCACCGCCGCAACCCGGCCGGGGGCTGCCGCCTCGGCCCAGAATGCCATCGCGCCGCCTGCACTGTCGCCCATCACAATCACCGGGCCGCTGGTGTGCGCAAGATGGGCGCGTGCGGCATCGCGCTGTTCCGGATAGCGGTGTTCGGGGGCAAGCGGATAGACCACCGACAAGATCGGCCGTTTTGTGAAATGCGCGATCCAGGCACACTGGCCCCGGTGGGTTTCGGGCGACCCGGCGATAAAGCCACCGCCGTGAAAATAAAGGATCGGAACACGATCAACACCATCGCGCGGCGTAAAGTGCAGCGCGCCGTTGTCGCCTTTCGTGACCGTCACGTCCTCGGGCATCGGGCCTTCCTGTGCGGCGCGGTTGGCCGCCTGCTGTGCCCTAAGCTCGGCCAGCGGTGTGTGGATCCAGTCCAGAACCGCGATCGTGGACGGCGCGGTCATCGACATGTTACCGGCCGGGCATGATGTGAAAATCCTGTGGCAGGCTGTGTACGCATTGTGGCGCTCCTTGATGGGGAAACTCGGTCATCGCCCGCGCCGCAACATGCATCCAAAAATCTGGCTTCGGTGTTCGGGCTCATGTGAAGTAGTCCTGATTTTGTGCCTTGAGATCACCAAGCGTCGTCAGCACCCGGTCAAGATGGCTTTGCAAGAGATCGCGTGCGCGGGGCGCGTCATGCGCCGTGACAGCCCCCAGCAGGGCAATGTGATCGGCCAGAAGCATTTTCAGATGCGCATTATCGCTCAGGGACAGGACGCGCAGGCGGTCGAGTTCCAGCTTTTCACGGGTCAGCGATGCGGCAATGCGGGGCAAACCCGTCGCCTCGGCCAGCAAAAGGTGAAACCGGTCATCCAGAACCCGGAAGGCCGATCCGTCATTATCGCCAATCGCCCGCATCGAAGCGGCGATGTTTTCGGCCAAGGCCGCCGCTGTAGCCCCGGAAAACCCGTTTGCGCAAAGATGGTCGATCGTGGCGCGTTCGATGGCATGGCGGATCAGATGGGCGGCCCGGATCGTGCGTTCATCCAGCAACGTGACAAAATTTCCCCGGCTGGGCCGGGTCACGATCAACCCTTCATCGCGCAGGCGCGCCAGCGCCGCGCGCACCGGGGTTCGGCTGGCCCCGACAGCGGCGCCCAGTTCAGCCTCGGAAATCAACGTGCCGGGCGCAAGATCCAGCGCCATGATCGCCGCCTTGATCTGCTCATAGATCTGGTCGACCGGCGACAGATCGTCCGTGATACCTTCAAAGTGCGGCGGGCTGGTTCGGGTTGGCATCATGACGGGCGGTCCTTTGGTCGTCCGGGCAGGCACCCCGTCAAAAGCCCAACAGACGCGGCAGGGTCAGTGAAATTGCCGGGACATAGGTTGTCAGCATCAGCGCAACAAGGATCGCCAGGTAAAACGGCCAGATCGTGCCCAGCACCGATTCCATCCGCACCTTGGCGATGGCACAGCCGACAAAAAGGCACCCGCCCACCGGCGGTGTCGTCAACCCCAGCCCAAGGTTCAACATCAGGATCATCCCGAACTGGATCGGGTCCATCTCCAGCGCACGCGCGACCGGCAGGAACACCGGTGTGGCAATCAGGATCAGCGCACCCATGTCCATGAACATGCCCAGCACCAGCAGCGACAGGTTGATCAGCAACAGCAGCACGATCTTGTTTTCCGAAATCGCCCGCAGTGCCTGTAGGATCAGCAGTGGAATTTCGTAAAGCGCGATGAAATAGCTGAACGCCTGTGCCGTGCCGACAAGGATCATAACCATCGCAGTGGTGCGGATCGCCTGCGTGACGCTTTCCCAGAACAGCCGGAATGTCAGGGTGCGGTAAAATAACACCGTGACAAGCAGGGCATAGATCGCCCCGATCGCCGCCGATTCCGTCACGGTGAAGACGCCGGAAATCACCCCGCCGATGATCACCACCGCCGTCAGCAAACCAGGCAGCGCGACCAGCCCGGAAACCGCCACAGCCCGCCAGCCGGGAAACACGCCCACCGGGTATCCACGCCGTACCGCAACGGCATAAGCGGCGACTGCAAGGCAGATGCACATCAGAACGCCGGGCACCACACCCGCCAGAAACAGCGATGTAATCGAAATACCGCCCCCCGCCGCCAAGGCATAGAGGATCATGTTGTGGCTTGGTGGGATCATCACCCCGGCAATCGACGATGTGACGGTGACATTGACTGTGTAATCATCATCATAGCCGCGTTCGCGCATCATCGGAATCATAACCGACCCCAAGGCCGAGGTATCGGCCACCGCCGACCCGGAAATGCCCCCGAACAACATCGAGGTCAGCACATTCACCACACCCAAACCGCCGCGCACCTGCCCGACCAGCGTTTCGGCAAAGCGCACAAGGCGCAGCGCGATGCCGCCGCGCATCATCACTTCGCCGGCAAAGATGAAAAACGGGATCGCCAGCAACGAAAACACGTTGATGCCACCGACGATCCGCTGAAACACGATCAGCTCGGGGATGCCCTCGTACAGGGCGGTGACAAGGGCCGCGATTCCCAGCGCGAAGGCAATCGGCACGCCCATCAGCGTTATCAGGAAAAACATGCCCAAAAGTATCGCGAAACCCATCAATGTGCGTCCTTGTAGGATTGGCCGGACCCGCCGGGGATGTCGCGGGGGGGCGTCGCATCAACCGGAACACTGGGTGCGAACGGCGGTGTGATGTCGGCATCCGATTTGTAAAGAAACCACAGCCGCTCGATCATGAAAGCCACCACCAAAGCGCCACAGATCATAAGCGGAACATACTGAAGCCCCTGTGGAACGCCCAGCAACGGTATTTTCCGCCCCCAGGTGCCCTGCACAAGGGGCCAAGACCCCCAGATCATCGCCGCCCCGAACACCGCAAGCACGACGGCGTTCAGCATCGCAAGCCACCGCTGCGCACGCAGGGGCAGCATTTCAGCAACAAACGTGATGCCAAGGTGAAAATTCTCGCGCAGGCCAACCGCCGCCATCGGCAGCGACACCAGCAGGATCAGCAGCAGCGCCAGCTTTTCCGTCCAGGTGGGCGTGTCGTTCAGAACATAACGTCCATAGACCTGCCAACCGGTAAAGATCACCAGCAGGATCAGCGCGATCGAACTGAGAAGCACAACGATAGAAGACAGATGATCGAACAGTTTCCAACGCATGATACGGCCTTGTTCAGGATGCAGCTTCGCCCCCGGTCCACCGGGGGCGAAGGCCATGCATGACAGAGGAAAATGCGTTATTCGGTCGCCTGAATCCGCGCCAACAGGTCGGCGATCACCGGATCGGACGCAAAGCGTTCGTACACCGGCGCCATTGCTTCGATGAACGGCGTCTTGTCGGGCACGGGCACGACCACGACACCGGCCTTGCGCACGATCGCCTCGGACGCGGCTTCGCGTTCGGCCCAGAGTTCACGCTGGAACAGCGCCGCGTCATAAGCGGCGGTGCGGATGATGTCCTGATCCTCGGGGGTGAATTTGTCCCATGTGGTTTTTGCGAACATGATCCCTTCGGGAACAATCGTGTGTTCATCCAGGATCAGATAACCGGCCACCTCGAAATGGCCGGCACTTTCAAACGACGGCCAGTTGTTCTCGGCACCGTCCACAACACCCGATTGCAGCGCGGTATAGACTTCGCCATAGGGCAGCGGTGTCGCATTGGCGCCCAGCGCCTCGACCATGGCGACGTTGATTTCCGAATTCTGCACCCGGAATTTCAGACCGGCCATGTCAGCGATGGAATTCAGCGGGCGGCTGGCATAGAACGACCGCGATCCTGCGGCGAACCAGCTGAGCGGAACCATATTCGCCTCGGCCATCGCCGCGGCGAAATCTTCGCCGATCGGGCCTTCCATAACCCGGTACTGATGCTCTGGCGATCTGAACGCATAGGGCAGCGACGTGACGCCCAGTTCCATCACCGTATTGACCATAGGTGCGGTGCTGAAGATGCCGAAATCCAGCGCGCCCAACTGCAACTGTTCGGTTGCGAATTCGCCTTCGCCCAGCACCGCCGAGTGATAGGTTTTAAGCGTGATGCGCCCATCGGTCCGGTCCGACACGAGTTCGCCAAAGCGGTCCATGGCGACGGAAACCGGGTAATCCGGCGGATGGGTATTCCAGCCACGGAAATCCTGCGCCATCGAAGCGGTGGCAAGGGTTGCCAGCGCAAAGCCGATTGCGGTTGTCGTCATAAATGTTTTCATGATCGTTCCTCCCTGAGATGCCGGATTGCCCGGTTGCTTTGTCTGGTGCCGGTTTTCTCTGGACCGGCACCGTCTTTACCCAGCGGCGTTCAGCTTGCCACTTTCGAAACTTGTGTCCCACGCCCCTCGCCTGCGGGGGGCGCCTTTGCGATGCTAATGCACTTCGGGTGCAAAACCATCCGCCCGGTGTCCGCCCGGTGATCGGCCCAAGCACGCCGGAAGGCGTTCCAGACGCCTCGGGGCAAGGGCCGAAAATCAAATCTGGCCGGTTTCAAGAGGCCGCTCAAAACCCGTATACATGGCGTTTCCCCCGCTGTTGACTTTAGCGTAGAGATAGAAAAATAAGCTGTCAATCTTGTTGTATACCGGTATCCCGTGACTGGCCCGCGTCGGATCAATCCTTGCGGGGGCGCAAGGCATTGCTGCCTATCGGGGCTTTGCGCCCATCCGGGCCCGCCCCATACCGTCGCATTGCCCTTCAACGAGTAAAAGCTCGAATGTGACGCAAACGGTGTTCGTTGATCGCGCCAGAACGCCTTCGGCATGGAGGCCGTCGAAACCGACGGCCGCCGCGTTCAGGTCAACCCGGCCGTCCGACAGGCGCCCTTGCGTCAAGAGAACCTCTGTTGCGTAACTGCCGATCGCGCCAGCATCGGTAAATCGCGCGCCTACAAGGCTGCCAATGCCGACGATGCCTGCGTGATCCAACCCGCCCTCGCGCGCGATCGCGCCGATGATGTCTTCGATCACCGCATGTGGGCGTGCGGTCGCAAGAATGGCGTTGGGGTTTTCGATCCGCGCGGTGCGGACCGGGCGAAACAGCCGGAACCGGGTTTCGGGATCATCTGCGCTGTCCATTTGTGCGCCGTCCAGAAGGATGACATCCACCTCGGCATCCCGGCCCAGCACCGTGGTTTCGGGCAGAAGATGCCCTGCATGGCGGCGCCCGTCGTGATCGGCCCAGACACCATGGATATGTGCGAAAGGCGCCCCGTCCCGGCGCCCAAGATGCGCACCTGCACGCAGGATGCGGCCCGGCTCGAACGTTGTTGTCGCGCTGTACCATGCGACATGCCCGTCGCCCGGTGCGGGGGCCGGACGAACAAAGCACAATCTGTCAACGTCGAAGCCCGACAGATCGAACCAGGCCGCAGCACCGTCAGCAGCATCGGCCATGGCATCCAACAGCGTCCGCCCGCCGCGCAGAACAACCGTTCCGGGTGTTGCGCGACAGGGCACGGCGCTGTGACGGGCGGTGGCCGGGGGACCGGGGTGGATGATCCGAGGAAGATCAGGCATCGGGAATGTCACCCCGGGCGACAAGTTCGGCGCGGATCATCTTCTTGGTGATCTTGCCATAGGCCGATTTCGGCATTTCCGGCCAGAACACCACGGTTTTCGGCATCTTGTACCGCGGCAGGCGGGTGCCCAGCCACTCAAGAAATTCCGCCACATCGGGCAAGTCTCCGCGCGCCACACAGACGGCAACCCCCACCTCGCCCCAGGTCGGGTCCGGCACGCCCAGAACGGCCGTTTCGGAAATGTCGGGGTGCAGCAGGATCTTTTCCTCGATCTCGCGCGGGTAGATGTTCGAACCGCCCGAAATGTACATATCGGACGCGCGGCCAGTGAGATAAAGAAAGCCCTCACTGTCCATATGGCCCAGATCACCGGTCAGAAACCACCCATCGCGAAAGCTGCTGGCGTTCGCCTTCGGGTTGTCATGATAGCCCGCAAAGACGGCAGGACCGATGACCGCAATCTCGCCCGTTTCACCGGGCGCACATTCGCCCCCTTTGGCATCCTGCACCTGCACCTGCATCCCGGTGCGGGCAAAGCCGCAGGTGCCGATCCGCATGACGGCATCGTCACCGGAATGATGCGCAGGCGGCAGAACGGTGATGTTGCCGGTCACCTCGCCCAGTCCGAAATATTGCACCAGGACCGGACCCAGAACAGCCAGCGCGCGCACCTGATCGGCGCGGTACATCGGCGCGCCGGCATAGATCACATAGCGCAGGCTGGAATGATCGTGGGTGTGGACAGACCCGTGTTCGACCAGCAGCTTCACGATGGTCGGCACGGTAAAGATGTTGGTCACCCGCCACTCTTCGACCAGAGCCCAGATTTCGGCCGGATCAAACCGCGCCCCGGCCGGCAGGATTGTCTTTACCCCATGCGCCACCTGGGCAAGCTGATGGATGCCTGCGCCATGCGACAGCGGCGCCACCACGACCGAGGCATCCGAAGGCCCGGTCGCGGGCATCAGATCGCACAGGTGACTGGTGATGACAAAGGCCATCTGCCCATGGGTCAGCACGGCTGCCTTCGGCTTGCCCGTCGTGCCGGAGGTGAAGAAAAACCACGCCGGATCATCGCGATCAACCGCAACAGGCACCACCCCGACGCCCGCGTGATTGGTGATCAGGGTGTCGTAATCGTCGGGCCCGTCGCCGCCGATCGTCACCGTGAAGCTGACCAAATCGGCGCAGGCCGCGATATGATCGCCAAATCCGGCCCCGACCAAAAGCCCCTTTGCCCCCGAGGACCGGGCCAGCCAGGCCACCTCGTCCGGGGTTTGGCGGAAATTCGCAGGCACCCAGATACAGCCCAGCTTCCAGCAGGCAAAGGCGGCCTCGAACATCTGGTTGCAGTTCGCCGACTGCACGAGAATACGGTCGCCTTTTTCAGCGCCATAGCGGTCGCGCAGGGCTGCGGCAAAGGCAGTTGCGCGCGCCTCGATCTCGCGCCATGTCCAGCGCGCCGCGCCCCAGACAAGGCCGATGTCGTCAGGGTGACGCCGCGCGCTTTCGGTCAGGAAATGCGACAGGTTCATCACCCGTGTGGAAACCGGCACCATCACGACACCCGTTCGAGGATCGAGGCATAGTTGGCAACCGCCGCCCCGCCCATGTTGAACACACCGGCCAGCGTGGCACCCGGAATTTGCATATCCCCCGCCTCGCCCATCAATTGCATCGCGGCCATGACATGCATCGACACACCGGTTGCGCCAATCGGATGCCCCTTGGATTTCAGCCCCCCCGAGGGGTTTATTGGCAGGCGGCCATCCTTGGCCGTCCATCCTTCGCGGATCGCACGGCCACCCTGCCCCGGCTCGGTCAGGCCCATCGCTTCGTATTCCAAAAGCTCGGCAACGGTGAAACAGTCGTGGGTTTCGACAAAGCTCAGGTCGTTCACGCCGATCCCGGCCGCCGCATAGGCCGCGTCCCAGGCGCGGCGCGCGCCATCAAATCGTGTCACGTCGCGGCGCGACAGCGCCAGCGGTTCGTTGGTATGGGTGCGGGCCCGGAACGCAATCGCGCGGTTCAGCTCTGCCGCCACCTCGGGCGCAGCAAGAACCAGCGCCGCCGCGCCGTCCGAGACAAGCGAACAGTCGGTCCGGCGCAACGGCCCGGCCACATAAGGGTTCTTGTCGGACACTGTGTTGCAAAAGGCGACGCCAAAATCGCGGCGCATGTGCGCATGGGGGTTGGCCATGCCGTTGGCGTGGTTTTTGGCCGCAATCATCGCCAATTCTTCAGATCGGTCACCATATTTCTGGAAATAGCTGGCCGCGATATTGCCGAAAAGACCGGCAAAGCCGCCCCCGACGCCGGCTTCCTCCTTGCGATAGGATGCCCCCAACAGAATTTCACCCACCTCGGCGCCGGGGGTCGCTGTCATCTTTTCGGCCCCCACCACCAGCGCGATCTTGCCACGGCCGCTGGCGATGAAATCCATCGCGCCATGCAGTGCCGCCGTTCCCGTCGCACAGGCATTTTCATAGCGGGTGGCAGGCACGCGGGCCAGACGTTCATCCCCCATGCCGACAAGTGCGCCTTGAAAATCCTGATCGGAAAACCCGTTGTTGAAGACACCCACAAAGATGCCGTCGATGTCTTGCGCCGTAACCCCGGCGTGGTCCAGCGCAGGCCCGGTGACTTCGGCCATCAGCGTTTCCGTATCAGGTGCGTCCGAGCGGCCAAAGGTGCCGTGCGCCCAGCCCACGATGTTTGGATCTTTCATGTTGTCTCCTTTTCGGATCGGACACGGGCCATGCGCCGCGCCAGTCGTGCTTCGATATCCTGTGCTTCGCGCCGCAGCATGGCCGCCAGTTCGCTGTCGCGGGGCGGTTGCATACGGCTTTCGATCGCGGCAATCGACAGCGCCCCGGCGACCGAGCCATCACCGTTGCGCAAGGCCACCCCGACACCCCAGCTGCCGCTTATCACCATGCCGGGATTCAGCGCAAAGCCGCGCTGCCGGGTCGCTGCAACCATCCGGCGCAGCGCCTCGGCTGCAAGTCCGGGATAGGCAATCGCCAGCAGAGGGGCATTGTCCGCCAGCACCGTTTCGACTTCGCCATCCGGCAAGGCCGCGAGCATCGCCAGCGATCCCGCGCCCACGCCCAAAGGATGCTGCGCCCCGGCTGTCAGTGCATGGGTGCGGATCGGAAAGGCACCCTCTTGCCGGTGCAGGCAGACGGCGCCCGATCCCCGCCGCATGGTTACAAAGGCGGTGTCGCCACTGTCGCGCGCCAGGCGCGCAACAGCATCCGCAGAAATTTCCAGCAATCCGTGATGCGGCGTCGCCAGGGTGCCCAAAACGTAACACTCGGCCCCCAGCCGGTAAAGCCGGCTTTCGTCGCCCTGTTCGATCAGCCCACCGCGAATCAGCGCCAGCATAAGCCGCCGCACAGTGGGTTTGCCCAGCCCGGATTCGGTGACAAGCGTTGCAAGCGGCACGCCTTTTGTGTGGCGACCAACCAGGCGCAAAAGCGTTATCGCACGATCCACCGCCTGCGTTCCGCTGACTGTCCGCGCTTCGTCGGGCTTGTTCACAATATGGATCACAACTCTTGGCTTTTCGGTTCGTTGGGTTCTCGTATCATTCGAATCTGAATATTTATGATGTAAATACAAGAAATTTCTTGTCCTCCAATCCAGTTTCTGATCCACATTGTGAAATTCAAGGGAGGAAACAAGATGAATATGGTTCTCAAGACCGGCCTGGCAGCGTTGCTTGCGACGACAATCCTGTCTGGCACAGCCATGGCCGAGACGTTGCGCCTGTCGCACAACACCGGCGAAGCGACGACATGGCACAAGGGTGCCGAGCGTTTCGGCGAACTTCTGGCCGAGAAAACCGGCGGCGCCTATGACGTGCGCGTCTTTCCGAACGCACAGCTGTCTGGCGGCGATCAGATGCGGCAGGCCGAGATGGTGGGCCGTGGCGCGTTGGACATTGTGGTGACCTCGGCGATCAACGTGACCCCGCTTGTGCCCGAAATGGCCGTGTTTTCGCTGCCTTATCTGTATGCAGACTATGCCCAGGTCGATGCCACGACCCAGGGCGCGCCGGTCGAGCTGCTCAAGGACATTCTGCGCGAAAAAGGGATCGAGGTTCTGGCCTGGGGTGAAAACGGCTTTCGCGAAATCACCAACAATGCGCGTCCGATCAAAACACCGGCGGACATGAAGGGCCTGAACATGCGCGTCGCTGGCCCGATGTATATCGACGTGATGAACGCGCTTGGCGCCAACCCGCAGCAGATGCAGTGGGGCGAAACCCTGACGGCGCTGCAACAGGGCGTTGTCGATGGCCAGGAAAACCCGATCGGTGCGGTGATCATCCCACAGCAGGTCTATGAGGTGCAGAAATACCTCACCACTTGGCATTATTCTTACGATCCGATTTTCCTCGGCGTGTCGAAACAGCGTTGGGACAGTCTGGATGCCGAGACCCAAGGCCAGATGCGCGCCGCCGCAGAAGAAGCCATGACCTATCAGCGCGAAATCACCCGCGAGGACACGGCCAAGGGTGTCGCCTTCCTGCGCGACAAGGGTATGGAGATTTACGAACCGTCCGAGGCCGAACTTCAGGCCTTCCGCGAAGCAACGCAGCCTGCCTTCGATGAATGGGCTGGCAAGGTCGGCGATGAAATCGTCGGCGCGTTCCGCAAGGCGATTGACGAAACCGGCAACTGAAACGGATCGGCGTGGCGCCAAACGGGGCCGCGCCCATTCAAGGGGGAAACGCCTTGCGGTTCATTCTGCGGGATTTCGAGAAGATCGTCTGCGCCGTGCTGTTTCTCGGCATGACGATGTTGGGCTTTGCCAATGTCGTCGTGCGCTACGGCACCAATTATTCCTTTGCGTCCTCTGAGGAAATCCTGACCAACGGGTTTCTTCTGCTGACCATATTCGGCGCCGCCATCGCCGCGCGGCGTGGCGAGCATCTTGCGGTGACTCTGGTGCATGATCTGTTGCCAAGGCGGCTGGCACAGCTGGTGTTTGTGCTGTCGATCCTGCTCAGCGTCGGCCTTCTGGCCGCCTCGGCGTGGTTTTCCTGGGCAACCCTTTCGAATCTGTTGAACAGCGGAATGCGCAGCTATGCGCTTGGCGTGCCGGCATGGTGGTATCAGGCCGGTCTGCCCTTCGGGTTCGCGCTCGTGATCCTGCGCTATCTGCAACACGCTGCGGAAACCTGGCGCAACCCCCGCGCCGAAACACCGGTGACGCCCGGTGTCTGACCTTTTCGGCATGGGTGCCGGAACCCAGATGATCGTGGCGTTTTTTGTGCTCATGGCCTTGCGAGTGCCCGTCGCCTTCGCGCTTGGGCTGTCGGCGATGTATGCCATGTGGCGGATCGGCTTTGGGTTTGACCTGGCTGGCGATCTGATTGCCACGGGCATTGCGAAATATGCACTGTTGGCGATTCCGTTCTTCATTCTTGCAGGCACCTTGATGGGGGCGCTTGGCATCGCTGAACGGATGGTCCGGTTTTTCCGGGTGCTGATCGGCAATCTGCCTGGTGGCATGGGCGTGGTGGGAACAGTGGTGTGTCTGTTCTGGGGCGCGGTATCGGGGTCGGGGCCCGCCTCGGTGGCCGCCATCGGCCCGATGATCATCCGCGGTATGGAGGAAGACGGCTATTCCCGCGCCGTCGCTGCGGCGCTGGTCTGTACCGGGGCGGCCTTGTCGATCGTGATTCCGCCGTCGATCGGCCTTGTCATCTATGGCGTGATTGCCGAAACCTCGATTTCGGCTTTGTTCATCGCCGCCATCGTGCCGGGCCTGTTCATGGGCCTTTTGATGCTGCTGGTCCTCCCCTTTGTACAGAACAAAGGGCGCGCGGCGCTGGATCGTATGGCACCGCCCCCCGACAGCGCCGGATATTGGAGCGATCTGGGGCGTACCTTCCGCGACTCGTTCTGGGGGTTGATGACACCGGTTGTGATCCTTGGTGGCATCTATTCCGGCATCTTCACGCCGACCGAAGCCGCGCTTGTCGCCACGGTCTATGCGCTGGCGGTCGGGGCCTTTGCCTATCGGACGCTGACCTGGAAGGTGCTTTACCGCGCCTTGACCGATGCGGCCGCGTCTTCGGCGGTGGTCATGCTGGTCGTGGCCTATGCCAGCCTGTTTGGATGGATCGTCACGGTTGAAGATCTGGTGGGTCAGTATTCCGGTCAGCTTCTGGGCCTGAGCGACAACAGCGGTGTCATCCTGTTGGTGATCATGGTGATCCTGCTGATTGCGGGAATGTTCATGGACCCGGTCACGGTGATGTTCATTTCCCTGCCGATCTTCATGCCTGTGGTGCGCGAACTGGGCTGGGATCCGGTATGGTTCGGGGTGCTGGTGATGGTGAATCTGGCCATCGGCCTGATAACCCCGCCTGTCGGGATCAACCTGTATGTGGCGGCCAATGTCACGCGCCTGCCGATTGAACGGATCGCGTGGGCGGCCATCCCGTTTCTTCTGGTCAGTCTGGTCGGCCTCGCCTTTGTTGCGGCCCTGCCCGGCTTGTCGCTGTTTTTACCGGAGATTTTGAAATGACCCAAACAGTTGCCCTTGTCACCGGCGCTGCCCGGGGAATCGGGCTGGCCACCGCCCGGGTGTTTCTTGCCGAAGGGCGCCGCGTCGTAATGCTGGACCGGGACGGCGATGAACTGTTGCGTGTCGCGCAAACGCTTGAAAACGTGCTGCCCGTGATTTGTGATGTGTCGCACCCTGACGCGGTTGCCGCCGCTGCGGCGCAGATCGAAGCAAGGTTCGGGCGGCTCGACATTCTGGTGAACAACGCCGGCGTGGCGGATTTCGGCCCCATCGCCGACACCGACTTTGCCCGCTGGCGCAGGGTGATGGAAACCAACCTTGATGGTGTATTCCTGACAAGCCAGGCCTGCCTGCCGATGCTTTCGCGTCACGGGGGCGCAATCGTCAACATCGCCTCGATCTCGGGCCTGCGCGCGTCAACCCTGCGGGTGGCCTATGGAACGTCAAAGGCCGCTGTCATCCATCTGACAAAGCAACAGGCGGCCGAACTCGGTGAATTGGGCATTCGCGCCAATTGTGTCTGCCCCGGACCGGTGGATACAAAGCTTGCCCTTGCTGTTCACACCCCGGCAATCCGCGCCGCCTATCACGACGCGATTCCGATGAACCGGTACGGGGCCGAGCATGAAATCGCCGAGGTGATCGCGTTTCTGGCCGGCCCGAAGGCCAGCTATGTCACGGGCCAGATCGTTGCCGCCGATGGTGGTTTTGACTCCACGGGTGTCGGCCTGCCGGCCCTCAGATCGCCCGACTGACCCCCGCAGCAGGGGTGCCAGCCGATGGCTGTTCACACATCCAGTTCCTCGACGAACCGTGCGTTCTCGGAAATATACTGAAACCGCAGCTCGGGCTTCTTGCCCATCAGACGCTCGACCAGATCACCGGTTTCCCCGGCCACGTCCTCATCTATCGTCACCTGGATCAGTTTGCGGGTCAGAGGGTTCATCGTGGTGTCTTTCAGATCTTTCGCGTCCATCTCGCCCAGCCCCTTGAACCGCGACACGTCGATCTTGCCCTTGCCGCCCAGCCCCTTGTCCAGCCAGACATCCCGCTCCGCCTCGTCCAGGCAATACACCCGTTTGGCGCCCTGCGTTAACCGAAACAACGGCGGGCAGGCCAGGTACAGGTGCCCGGCGTCGATCATCGGGCGCATCTGGGTGAAAAAGAACGTCATCAGCAGGCTGGCTATATGGGCGCCATCGACATCGGCGTCGGTCATGATGATGATCTTGTCATAGCGCAGATCATCAAGCCGGAACTTGGCCCCCATGGATACGCCAAGCGCCTGGCACAGATCGGAAATTTCGGCATTGCTGCCCAGTTTCGACGATGCGGCGCCCAGCACGTTCAGGATCTTGCCGCGCAGCGGCAGCAGCGCCTGGGTTTTCCGTTCGCGCGCCATCTTGGCCGACCCGCCCGCCGAATCGCCCTCGACGATGAACAACTCGGTGTTGTCCTTTGCCGTGGCCGAACAATCGACCAACTTGCCGGGCAGACGCAGTTTTTTCGTGGCTGTCTTGCGCGCGGTTTCCTTTTCCATGCGGCGGCGCAGCCGTTCCTCGGCGCGCAGCACCAGAAAATCGAGGATCGCACCAGCCGATTTCGTATCAGCCGCCAGCCAGTTGTCGAAATGATCGCGCACCGCGTTTTCGACCATGCGTTGTGCGTCCACTGTGGCCAGCCTGTCTTTGGTCTGGCCGACGAATTCGGGGTCGCGGATGAAACACGACACCAGGGCGCCCGCCCCGGTGACCAGATCGTCGCGGGTGATCGTGGCGGCCTTGCGGTTGTTCACCAATTCGCCATAGCCCTTGATGCCCTTCAGGATCGCCGCCCAGAACCCCGCCTCGTGGGTGCCGCCTTCGGGCGTGGGCACGGTGTTGCAGTACGACTGAATGAACCCGTCGCGCGCAGGGGTCCAGTTGATTGCCCATTCCACCTTGCCGGGCACGTTGAATTTCTCGAACGAGACCGATCCGGCGAACGGCGCCTGGGCATAGGTGGTGGCGGTGCCCATGACCTCGGCCAGATAGTCGGCCAGACCGCCGGGAAAGTGGAACTTGGCCTCCAGCGGCGTTTCGCCATCGTTGATCGCGGTTTTCCAGCGGATTTCAACGCCCGAAAACAGGTACGCCTTCGAGCGCGCCATCTTGAACAACCGCCCGGGTTTCAGCGTCAGACTGCCGAAGATGTCGGGATCGGGATGAAACGTCACCGCCGTGCCGCGCCGGTTGGGGGCGGCACCGATTTTGGTCAGCTTGCCCTGGGGCACGCCGCGGGAAAACTCCATCGCGTACAATTCGCGGTTGCGCGCCACCTCGACGCGCAGATGGTCCGACAGGGCATTCACCACCGACGATCCCACACCGTGCAACCCGCCCGAGGTTTGATAACTGTCGCCGGAAAACTTGCCGCCCGCGTTGAGGGTGCAAAAGATGATTTCCAGCGCTGATTTATCGGGGCTTTTCGGGTGCGGGTCGATCGGGATGCCACGGCCATTGTCACGCACCGACACCTGGCCGTTGGCGTGCAGTTCCACCTCGATCCAGGTGGCGTGGCCCGCCACCGCCTCGTCCATCGAATTGTCGATGATTTCGGCCACCATGTGGTGCAGTGCGCGGTCATCCTTGCCGCCGATATACATGCCGGGGCGCAGGCGGACATGCTCCATGTCCTCCAGCACCTCGATGGAAGAGGCGTTATAGGTGCTGTGATCCGGGGTGCCGGACAAAAGATCATCGGTCATGGGGCTGCTCGCGCTTCTTGCTGTTGCCTGCTGCATACACCGTTGACGGGGGCCGGGGAAAGGGCAACGTCAGACCGGCGAACCGGGCCACGCGTCGGGCCGATGTGATTGTTTTTGGAAAAAACCCGGTTTGGCCAAGATGCTGCCGCGATCTGCCGTTAGGGTAATCGGAAAAGACATGGCGGCATGAGGACAGACCGATGACCCAAGGCACATTTTACGATCTCGCACGGGCCCGGCGCATGTTGGCGTTGCAGGCTTTGGCACAGCGTGAAACCGGCATGGGTCTGTTGGCCGGGCGCAGCCGACCGGCGCGGCTGACCCGGGCAGCGGCAAACCGCCTGATGCGGCACCGCCCGTGACCGGCCTTTGATCAGAGGACACAATGACGATCTCGATTGTACAGAAAGGCGGCCTCTGGGTTTTTTGCACCTGAGATACCCAAATCGCCTGCCATTCCCCGGTGTGACCGCAGAGGCGCGGCGGCGGCTGAGGCAGGTGCTTGGGCGCTGATCGGCCCCTGGTCTTTGCGTGCTAGGGCAGAATTTTCGGCTTTCGCGCCAAAGCACGAAGTTTCGGTTCCGTGTTCCCTGCGATCACGTTACAACATTCGGCATGAAGATATGCCTCGCCCTTGCCGTCCTTATGTTTGCAACGACACCCGCCCTGTCGCATCCGCACCTGTTTCTCGACACCGGGTTGAACCCGGTCTTCGATGAAACCGGCGCGTTGGTCGGGGTTCGGGTGATCTGGGTGTATGACGATTTCTATTCGCTGGTTCTGGTCGAGGACAACGGCCTTGATCGGGATGGCGACGGTCGGCTGACCGAGGCAGAGGCGGCGCAGCTGGCCGGGTTCGACCAGCGCCCCGAAGAAGGGTTCACCGGCACTACGGCGATTTACCTTGGCGACACGCCGCTTGCCTTGTCGGCCCCGGCCATGCCGCGCATTGCGCTTGAGGCCGGGCGGATCATTTCCACCCACCTGCGGTTGCTGGAAACACCCCTTGTCATGGGCGAAACCCCGGTGCACCTGCGCACCTTCGATCCCACTTATTACGCGTCCTTTGATCTGAGCCTGACACCGCGCATCGAAGGTGGCGGCACCTGTGATCTGGCGGTGATCCCGCCCGACACTGACGCCGCCACGCAGATGCTGGAAAACCTGCTGGGCCGCCCCGCCGCCAGCTTTTCCGAAAGCGAGGATTTTCCCGAAGTGGGCGAAACCTTTGCCGATACGCTGCGGTTGAGCTGCGCTGCCGGCTGAGACGCTTGCCGCCGGACGCCCGCGCGGTTATCGCTGCGGCGATGTTGAATCTGGCCCCTCCCTTGTCTCATGTTGCCCATGCCCGTGGTCTGATGACCCTGGGCCTGCCGCTGATCGCCAGCCATGTGGCCCAGTTTGCCATCTCGCTGACCGATGCGATCATGTTGGGCCGTTACAGCGTGAACGCCCTCGCGGCGCAGGTGCTGGGCGGGTCGCTGTGGTTCGTGCTGTTCCTGTTCGGCTCGGGCTTTGCCTTTGCGGTGATGCCGATGGTGGCCCAGGCGCAGGCCCGTGGCGAGGGCGCACAGGTGCGCCGGGTCACGCGCATGGGGCTTTGGGTGTCGATGATGTTCGCCGCGCTTGCAGTGCCGCTGCTGCTGGCCGCGCCCTGGTGGCTGGCGGCGATGGGACAAGATCCGCAGGTGGCCGGGCTGAGTGCCGGTTACCTGTCGATCGTCGCTTGGGGGCTGTTTCCGGCGCTGGGCGTGATGGTGCTGAAAAGCTATCTTGCGGCGCTTGAACGCACACGGGTCGTGCTGTGGGTGACGTTGGGTGCCGTCGGGGTGAACATCCTGTTGAATTACGCGCTGATCTTTGGCAATTGGGGCGCACCCGAGCTGGGGGTAAACGGGGCGGCCTGGGCCTCGCTGGGCGTGCATTTGTTTTCGCTGCTGGGGCTGGCGGGCTATGCGCGCTGGGCGACGCCCGAGCACACGCTGTTCGCGCGGTTCTGGCGGCCCGATCCCTGGGCCTTTGGCGCGGTGTTTCGCGTCGGCTGGCCGATCGGTCTGACCAACCTGGCCGAGGTGGGTCTGTTCGCCGCAAGTTCGGTGATGATGGGTTGGCTGGGCGCGATACCGCTTGCCGCCCACGGCATTGCGTTGCAGATCACGTCGCTGACCTTCATGGCGCATCTCGGTCTGTCGAATGCGGCCACGGTCCGGGCCGGACAGGCGGTGGGGCGCGGCGATGGCGGGCATCTGCGGCGCGGCGCCGCAGTGGCGATTGCAATGTCGATGACCGTGGTGGCGGCCACGGTGGCGCTGTTCCTGTTGGTGCCGAAACCGCTGATCGCGCTGTTCCTTGACAGCGCCGATCCGGCCCGGGATCAGGTTCTGGCGATCGGCGTCGTGCTGTTGGCGGCGGCGGCACTGTTTCAGGTGGTGGATGCGGCACAGGTGATGGCGCTGGGCGTGCTGCGCGGCATGAACGACACGCGCGGGCCGATGGTGATCGCCATGTTCAGCTATTGGGCGCTGGGTGTGCCGATGTCATATCTGCTGGGCTTTCCGCTGGGTCTGGGGGGCGTCGGCATCTGGCTGGGCCTTGCGGTGGGGCTGGGTCTGGCCGGGGCGCTGTTGATGGTGCGGTTCATAGTACAGGCACGCGCCTTTTAGTAAGTGTTGCATTCAGCTGAATTGGTCCATTCACCCTGCGGATCAAGGCAGGGTTTGTGACGACCGATGGCTGAAACGATCAACACCGCGATGCACGCCGGCTGTCTGCCCCTGCACGGAACGTCGCCACCGAGGGTAAGGATGCGATGCCGGGCATATTCAAACGCACAGCATAAACCGGGCGCGGGCGGTGGCACCGGCGGCTTCAGGCGACGGGGTATGGTTTCAACGTCCCTGCCCGGCCTGACATCTCAGCGCTGCACCGTCTGCAGATAATCCGCCAGCGCGACCAGCTTTTCCGGCGTTGGCGTCATGATGCCGTCGCCGGTATCCACCAACACCAGATTACCGGCCTGCATTTCGGGGCCGAATTCGGGCATGGCGCTGTGGGGATCGACACGGCGGGTGTAACCGTCGATCACGCCCATGACATAGGTGCGCGGAAATACGCCGCTGTTGCGGGCCGACAGAAGCGTCAGATCGGGTGGCGTCTTTGTCAGTTGCGCCGCAAGGGGGCCGTTGCCGCGGGCATCGGCGCCGTGGCAGGCCGCGCAGGCCTCGGCGTACAGCGCGCGGCCCACTTCGGGGCTGGGCTGGGTGCAGGCCACAAGGGCGACGCAGGGCAAACATAGGATCAGGCGGGTCATGGAGATGCTCCGGTTTTGGTTTGGCCAGATTGCGTGGCACAAGCGGGCAGGGTCAACCACAAGATCGGCCATCCGGCGGGGAAAGTCCAGAACGGTGCAAGGCGGGCCAACAGGGGCCGGAACACCACTTATCCCGGCCACAGATGCTTTGTGCCTGAACCGCAGTGGTCTTTTCCGCGGCACCCGCAGCTTGGCTGCTTTTCGTATCGCTGCTGGTCGGCGGTCTTGCCGAACTGCCGGGGGTCTGGTCGGTGCCGGGCCGGGCGCTGTATCTCGGGGCGCGGCACCTTGGGCGGGCGCCCTTGCTGGGGTTCGGGCGTGCGCGCCATTGCCGTCACACCGAGACGTGAGTGGGCAAACCCCCCCTCGCCCTGAGGCTTGGCGCATCGTATCCTGATGACATGCGCCTTGTCCTTCCGATTGCCCTGTGCCTGCTTGCTGGCTGTGCCGCCCGCCCTCTCAGCGAGGGCGAGCGCGCCTTTGCCGCCACCCTGCACGGCCCCGCGCTGACCGCTGACGCGGTGGGCATCACCAAGGGCGCGCTGATCGGCAACGTGGTGCGCACCCGCCCGCCGCGCCCAGCGATTGCCTGCCGCGAACGGATCCGCCGCCCGGAAACCGGGCCGGTGCATATTTCCACTGCGGCCTTCGTGCTGTTCAACCGGATGTTCGCCGCCGAACGCGCGTATCGCGACGATTATTTGCCAGCCTATCCTGAAAAGTTGTCTCTGGCCGCCGCGATGTTCGTTGCCCATGAGTTGACCCATGTTTGGCAATGGCAGAACCGCGCGATCACCGGCTATCACCCGCTTAAGGCCGCGGCCGAGCATCGCCCCGGCGATGATCCCTATCTGTTCGACCTCAGCGGCACGCCCGATTTCCTGTCCTTCGGCTATGAACAACAGGGCGGCATTGTCGAAGAATTCGTCTGTTGCCGCACGCTTGACCCCGAGGGCGCGCGCACCCGGCGGCTGTATGATCTGCTGTCGCCGCATTTCCCCGATCTGGCCCGCACCACCGCCGTGCCGCGCGAACAGGTTAGTCTGCCGTGGGACGGGGCGCAGACCCGCGGCATCTGTGCGTGACGCGGCTCAGCGCAGGGTCAGGCCGCTGATCTGACCGGCCAGCATCGTGTTCGTGTCGTCGCTGTCGGCAGAGACGGCCACCCCGACCAGCGCGCCACTGTCGCCGCCAAAGGCGCGGCGAAAATCGCGCGCCAGATCCACCGTTTCCTTGAAACTCCCGGTGCCGGCACTGCGCAACACCACGGTTTTGCCCCGCGGCCCCAGATAGGGCGACCCAAGCATATCGCCCCGCCGGTGCGCGCCGCCCCAGACATAGACCAGCACCCGCGCATCGCTGTTGGCCAGCAAGGCCCGGATATTGGACGACCCGGCGTTCTGTTCGGCCAATGCAGGTGGCAGAAACACGAAATACAGTGCTGCGTTGCGATCATCGCCGCCCTTCAGGGTCAGGTCGGTGGGTGGCACCGAAGCCGACACCTGCCACGCCCAGTCCGCCGCTGTCGCGCCCCAATCGGCGCGCGGCACCCTTTGCCAGATCAACGAGGCCGCACCATTGGCCCGAAACACCAGCGTTTCACCCGCCTGTCGGAAATCGACCTTGGAAAACAGCCGGAACCGCTGTTCCGTCCAGCCGGAAAAGCTCAGCTGAGCGGCCATCGCCGGGCCGGTCAGGGCGGCGCAGAATGTGACAATGCAGGACAGGGAACGAAGGGTCATCTTGGTCCGTTCAAAAAGGGGCAATCCTATTCTTTGCCGATTTTGGTTGAAGCACCAGTCACGTTGCCGTCAGCGACCACATCATGGGCCTTCTTGAACATTGGCATTCTTGCAAAGCGGCCCCTGCCTGCGAGGGGGGCAGATCAAGGCTTTTGAAATGTTAAAAGCTTTCTTTGACATTTTCATGAACCCGCGCGATGCTGATCAGATGTATGACACGGATTCGCCCTTTGCCCCCGCGCGGGCCCACATCAGCCGGGGTGGCCTGGCCCGCGACGAAATTTCGGGCGCCATTCTGTCATTGGCCTTGCCGCCCGATGCCATCGTCACCGAGGCGGCGCTGACCCAGCGTTTTGCCCTCAGCCTGGCCGCGACGCGCGCCGCCCTGGCGCGGCTGGCCGAACAGGGCTGGGTCAGCGCCGAGGCGCGGCGCGGTTGGCGGATCATGCCGGTCACCGGGCGGCACCTGGCCGATCTGACGCTGGCCCGGCGCACCCTGGAACCTGCCCTGCGTGACATCCGTCCGCGACCCGACCAGTTGCGCGATCTGGCGATACAGGGGCAGCTTTATGACGCGCTGCTGCATCTCGATGGCCCCGGCACAACGGAAAAACGCATCTGGCAAGACCTGCGGCTGCGTCTCGCCCTGGCGGATCTGCTGCCCCAGCCGCGGCTGCGGCTCTGGCTGATCGAAACATGGCAGATGTGCGCCCGCGCCGATCTGCACCTGCACCGCCAACTGGGTTTGACGGTTGCCGCCGCGCCGATGGCCGATCTGCTGGTCGCGCTGTCGCAGGATGCACCCGACGCCATGCTGGCAGCCCTGTCCATCGCCAGCGATGCTTTCGCCGCCCGCGCCGACCGCGCCCTGGCCCATTCCGACGCCTCGATCGGTGGATCACTCACCGCGACGCTGTCGGGCAGCGCACCAAAATCAACACCGAAGCGGCGCACAACGCCGCCCGACCATGCCGCAACCGACAGGAGAACCCGATGAACACGACACGACGCAGCCTTCTTGCCCTGACCCTCGCCGCCACGACCGCCTTGGCCGGGATGCCCGGACTAGCGCTGGCCGATGGCCGGAACCTGGCCATTGACCTGGTGAACGAACCCTCGTCGCTGGACCCGCACATGCAATGGAACCCCGACAGCTATTACGTTTATCGCAATATTTTCGACAATCTGGTGACGCGCGACGATGCCGGCGAAATCACACCACAGATCGCCACCGCGTGGGATCGCCCCTCGGACACCGAAATGGTGTTCACCCTCCGCGACGACGTGACATTTCACGACGGCTCGCCCCTGACCGCCGCCGATGTGGTGTTTTCGGTCAAGCGGATCACCGACCCGGCCTTCGGTTCGCCACAGCTGAGCCAGTTCAGCGTGATCACCGGGGCCGAGGCGATTGACGACACCACCGTCAAGCTGACCACATCTTCGCCCTACCCCGCCCTTCTGGCGCAGTTGGCAAAATTGTCGATCGTGCCCGCCGCCGTGGTCGAGGCAATGGGCAACGAGGCGTTCAACCTCGCCCCCGTGGGATCGGGCCCCTATTCGTTCGGCAACTGGACCCGCGGTGTCGAGGTGACGCTGATGCGCAACGATGCCTATTGGGGCGACAAGGGGCCGTTTGAGACGGCGACCTTCCGCGCCGTGCCCGATGCCTCGACCCGCATTGCCGATCTGCAATCCGGCTCGGCCGATCTGGTCGTGTCGCTTGACCCGGATCTGGCCGCGCAACTGGCCGGGTCGATGGGGGTTGAGGCGCGCCCGGTCCTGACCGAGCGTGTGGGATACCTGAAGCTGAACCCGCAACGCCCGGGCATGGATGATTTGCGGATGCGCCAGGCCGTTGCCTATGCGATCGACCGTGATCTGATCGTCGAAGGGCTGTCTGGCGGGTTCGACCGCCCGGTGGGCCAAATGCTGACCCCCGCGCATGTCGGCTGGGTCGAAGGATTCGAAGGCACGCCCCATGATCCCGACAAGGCCCGCGCACTGGTGACCGAACTGGGTGATGCGGCGAAAATCCCGCTGGAATTCGCCACCGCGCCGGTGTTCGACCAGCGGATCGTCCAGGCGTTGCAGCAGATGCTGGCCGAGGTCGGCCTGAACGTGAACATCGAGATGACCGATATGGCGACCTATCTGGGCAAGGCGCGGGGCGAACCGGCAGAAGGCCCCGAGCTCAGCTTTGGCCGCTGGTCCTGTGCCTGTCAGGATGCCGATGGCGTGCTGTACCCGCTTTTGCACTCGACCTCATCGTGGTCGTCGGTGCGCGACGCTGACATCGACGTGGTGCTGGAATCGGCCCGTGTCGAGCTGGACCCGGACGCGCGACTGGCCGCGTACAAGAAGGTGCATGAATATGTTGCCACCGAAATCCCGCTGGTGCCGCTGTATCAGGCGTCGGTGTTCTATGGGGTGAACGAAGCCCTGAAATGGACGCCCACCCCGAACGAAAGCATGTTCCTGAACCGTATGGAATGGTCCGAGTGATCTGTCGCGGGCGCGCCCACCCGGTGCGCCCGCACCCTTTGCCGCCGGAAATTTGAACCATGGGTGCCTTTCTTGCCAAACGCCTCGTGCAGGCCATCGTGTCGGTTCTGGGTGTTACTGTGCTGATCTTTTTCCTGCAACGCCTGACCGGCGATCCGGTGTTGTTGCTGGTGCCCGAGACGGCGACGCGCGAAGCGATTGACGCCTTGCGCAGCCAGTTGGGGTTCGACCGGCCCATATGGGTGCAGTTTGTCGAATACATGGGCGGCGTTCTGCAACTGGATTTCGGGCGGTCGATCGTGCAGAACGTTGCGGTCTCCGACATTATCCTGTCGCGTCTGCCCTATACCTTGCAACTGGCCGGTGGGGCGCTGGTGCTGGCGCTTGGGATTGGCCTGCCGTTGGGCGTGTTCATGGCGATCAAGCGTGATCACATCCTGTCAAAGCTGGGTATGGGTCTTGTTTTGGCGGGGCAGAGCCTGCCTACATTCTGGTCGGGTCTGCTGTTGATCCTGCTGTTCGCGGTGACACTGGGCTGGCTGCCCGCCTCCGGCGCGCGCACACCGGCCAGCCTGCTGTTGCCCGCGCTTACCTTGTCGTTGCTGACCATGGCCACCTTTGCGCGGGTCGCGCGCACCGCCGTATTGGATGAAATGTCCAAGCTGTATGTGCGTGCCGCGCGGGCCAAAGGGCTGCCACTGGGCCGTGTCGTCACCCGCCATGTGCTGCGCAACAGCGCGATTCCGGTGATTTCCATCGCTGCGCTGGAAATTGCAAATCTGCTGTCGGGGGCGGTGATCGTGGAAACGGTGTTCGCCTGGCCCGGCCTTGGCCTGTTGACCGTGCAAAGCATCGCGGCGCGGGATTTTCCCATTGTACAGGCGGTTGTGTTGCTGGGCGCGATGGTGTCGATCCTGCTGAACTTCGTGGCCGATCTTCTGTATTCGCAGGTTGACCCGCGGATCCGGCTGGACGGGGCGCGCTGATGGCCGCCTCTCTTGCCGCCCGCGCCGCACCGCCGCGCCTGCGCATCTTTTACGCAATCCTTGCGATCTTCGTGGGGGTTGCCCTGTTCGCGCCGTGGATTGCACCGCAAGACCCGAACGCGCAAAACCTGCTGGGCCGCCTCAAGGCACCCGGAACCGAGGTGCGCGGCATCACCTATTGGCTGGGGTCCGACGAGTTGGGCCGCGATCTGCTGAGCCGGGTGATATATGGGGCGCGGGTGTCGCTGATGGTGGCGGTGCTGGCGGTGGTCGGGTCGGGGGTGATCGGCACGGCGCTGGGCATGATCGCGGGGTATTACCGGGGTATCACCGGCACGGTCATCATGCGACTGGTCGATATTGTGCTGTCGGTGCCGGCGATCCTGCTGGCGATCATCACCGTGGCGATCATGGGGCCCGGCCTGGTCAATGTCGTCGTCATTCTCGCCTTCACCCGCTGGCCGCGCTATGCGCGCGTCGCCTATGGGCAAACGCTGGGCCTGATGTCGCTTCCCTATGTGCGGCTGTCGCGAACCATGGGGGCCACCGGCCCCTGGGTGATCTGGCGGCACATCCTGCCCAACATCATCGGGCCGATCATGGTGGTCGTGACACTGGAAATCGGGCTGATGGTGCTGTTCGAGGCGGGGCTGTCGTTTCTGGGCCTCGGGGTGCAACCGCCCACCCCAAGCTGGGGCGCGATCCTGAGCGCCGGGCGCAGCTATATGACCACCGCCTGGTGGATCGCGATCTTTCCGGGCCTTTGCCTGTTCACTCTTATCCTGTCGGTCAACGTTCTTGGCGATCATGTGCGCGACATGGTCGAAGGACGCCGCTGACCCATCCGAAAGGCCATGCCATGACTGCCCCTTCCACCACCCTGCCGCTGTTCGATTTCACCGGCAAACGCGTCGTCCTTACCGGCGCCGCTGGCGTTTTCGGCGCCTGGATCGCCGAGAGTTTTGCCAAGGCGGGCGCGACGCTGCTGTTGTCTGACCGGGACGCCGAGGCGTTGCAGGCGCTGGTCGCGCGGATGCCCGACGACACGCTTTCGCATGTCACCGAACTGACCGACGACGCCGCGCTTGACGGGTTGGTTGCGCTGGTGCGCGACACTTGGGGCGCGCCTGACATCCTGATCAACAATGCGGGCGTTTATCCGTCAGGTTTCCTGCTGGACATCGAACCGGCTGAGTGGGACCGGATCATGGACATCAACCTGCGCGCGCCCTTCGTTCTGACCCGCGCCATGGCGCGGCTGATGATCGCGGCGGGCCAGCCCGGATCGGTGGTGATGATTTCATCCGGCGCCAAGGGCAAGATGCGCCGGTCTGTCGTGCCCTATTGCACGTCGAAAACCGCGATGGACCGGCTGATGAAGGGCTTCGCTCTGGAGCTGTCCGACTACAACATCCGTGTCAACGCGGTTGAGCCGGGGTTTGCGCCCGGTTCCACCGCCTCGCCCCTGACCGAGGCACATGTGAAAACCGTGCTGTCGAACATCCCCCTTGGCCGTGGGTCGGAACCCGAAGATGCTGCGGCGGCGATCCTGTTCCTGTGTTCCGACGCGGCCAGTTACATCACCGGCACATCCATCGCGGTGGACGGGGGCAATTCCATCGGATCGCTTGTTGTGCATCAGGACAAGAAGACCGCGCTATGATTGCTTATGAATGGCCCAACGGCAAACGATCCGCCTTTTGCTTTTCCGCCGATGTGGATGCGGAATCGCCCTATCTGTGGCAGCACCGCACCGGCCTGCCCGATACTCTGGGCGCAGTCGAGGCGCGGCGCTTTGGCCCGCGCGAGGGGCTTTGGCGGCTGCTCGACATGCTGGATCGGGTGCAGGTAAGCGGCAGTTTTTATGTGCCCTCGGTCATTGCCGAACTGCACCCCGACATGGTGCGCGAGATCGGCGCGCGCGGCCACGAGATTGGCCTGCACGGGCATCTGCACGAAAGGGTGGCCGAAACGCCCCAGGCGGCGTTCGAGGCTGCGCTGGACCGCTCGATTGACACCCTGACCGCGATCACCGGGCGCAGGCCGCTTGGCTTTCGCTCGCCGGCCTGGGAAATGACCGCCGGAATGCTGGTCGCGCTCAAGGTGCGCGGGCTGTCCTATGACAGCTCGCTGATGGGCCACGATCATCCCTACGCTCTGGACGGGGTGACCGAGTTGCCGGTGCAATGGCTGATCGACGATGCGATCCATTTCAAGTTCTTCGGCGGCGGCGCCGACAAATGGCCTCCGCGATCCGCCGCCGAGGTGGGCACCATGTGGCGCGACGAATTCGAGGCGGGCCGCCGTTTTGGCCAGCTGTTCATGGTCACGGTGCATCCCTGGCTGTCGGGGCGGGCGGCGCGTCTTGCGATGCTTGAGGATCTGCTGACCCATATCACCGCACAAAACGACGTGTGGTGCGCCACGGCAGCCGAGCTGGCCGAATGGCACCGCAGCTCGGCCAATGCGGCGCGGTTCGATCACGCCAGCGATCTGGCCAGCCTTGCCGCCCATTTGCCGAAGGACGCCCGCCCATGACGCTGACCTGGTCGATGAACAAACCCATGGCCCACGGGCGCGGCGGTATCGTGGCCGCGCAACACGAGGTGGCGGCGCGCGCCGGGGCCGGGGTTCTGGCGCGGGGCGGCAATGCGGTGGATGCGGCGGTGACCTGTGCGCTGGTGCTGTCGGTGGTCGAACCCTGGCTGTCGGGCATCGGCGGCGGCGGCTTCCTGATCCGCCATGATGGCAAGACGGGGGCGGCGCAGGCGCTGGATTTCAACATGGTGTCGTCGCGCAATGTCGGTCCCGCCGCTTATCCGCTGGCCAAGGGGCGCGATGGCGACTGGTTTGACTGGCCACAGGTGGCAGGCAACCGCAACCTGATCGGCGCGGCGTCGGTCTGTGTGCCGGGGGCCGTGGCGGGGTTGGCGATGGCGCTGGAAAGCCACGGCACCCTGTCCTGGGCCCAGGCCTGCGCCCCCGCCATCGAACAGGCCGAGCTTGGGCTTGAGGTGGACTGGTTCACCGAACTTGCGCTGACCATCGACGCCGACAATCTGGCCACAAACGCCACATCCGCCGCGCTGTTCCTGACGGATGGCAAGGCGCCGCGCCTGCCCGAGGGGCGTTCTTCGTTCCGCCTGGCGTGGCCACAAAAGGCGGCAACGCTGCGCCGTCTGGCCGAGGCCGGGTGGCAGGATTTCTATCATGGGCAAATTGCCCGCGACATCGCCGCCGACATCGCCGATCTGGGTGGGCCGCTGGACGCGGACGATCTGACCGCCTATGGCCCGGCATGGGTTGACCCCCTGCATCATCGGCGCGGCGATCATACCATCCTGGCCATGCCCGGCCTGTCGGGTGGCCCGGCGTTTTGCGACGCACTGGATGCCATCCCCCTGCCCGCCACACCCGGCACCGTCACACCACAGGATTTCGCACACTATGCCGATGCCATCCGCCGCGCCTATGGCAAACGGCTGACCACGGTGGGCCATGCGGGAAAAACCGGCATCGATTCCGGCTGCACCTCGCATCTCAGCGTCGTGGATTGCGAGGGCACCACCGTTTCACTGACCAACACGCTGTTGTCGCGGTTCGGCTCCAAGGTGACGGGGGCGCGCACCGGCATGTTGTACAACAACGGCATGATGTGGTTCGATCCGCGCCCCGGCACGCCCAACGCCATTGCGCCGGGGGTGAAACCGCTGGCCAATATGTGCCCGCTGATCCTGCGCCCCGCCTCGGGCGGCTCTGTCGCCATAGGGGCGGCGGGGGGGCGGCAAATCATGCCGGCGCTGGTGCAACTGGCGGTGTTCTGTCTGGATCACGCGATGGACCTGCACACCGCACTTGGCCTGCCGCGCGTCGATGCCTCGGCCCCGCGCATCGTGGTGGACCGTGACACGCCAGACGGCACCCTGTCGGCGATCCGCGTGACCCACGATGCCGATGCGGTGGAAAACCTGCTGTATCCCGTGCAGTTCGCCATTCCGTCGGCTGTTTCGATCACCGCACAAGGCGAGATGACCGGCATGGTGCACCCGAACCACCCCTGGTCGGCCGCGTTGCGTGCCGAGGATGCCGCATGACCGCCGCCGCCGTTCTGGAGATGCGCGACGTGACCGTGACGATCGGTGGCAACCCCGTCGTCGATCACCTGAGCCTGCATGTCGCTCCGGGCGAAACCCTGGCGCTTGTGGGGGAATCCGGCTGTGGCAAAAGCCTGACGGCGCTGTCGGTGCTGAACCTGCTGCCCGAGGTGGCAACGCGCAGTGCCACGGCCATCACATTGCAGGGCGAACGGATCGACACCCTGAGCGAACGTCAGATGAACACCGTACGCGGCGGGCGGATCGGGATGATCTTTCAGGAACCCGTGGCGTCACTTGATCCGCTGATGCGGGTGGGCCGCCAGATCACCGAGGCGCTACAGCTTTCCGGGCCGCTGTCCGACAAGGACGCCACGGCACAGGCCATCGCCATGCTGGATCGTGTGGGCATCCGCGAACCAGCCCTGCGCGCCACCCAGTATCCGTTCGAACTGTCGGGCGGCATGTGCCAGCGGGTGATGATCGCCATTGCGATGATCCGCAAACCCGCGCTGCTGATCGCCGATGAACCGACAACCGCGCTGGACGTGACCATACAGGCACAGATCCTTGAACTGATGGCCGACCTGCGGCGCGACACGGGCACGGCCGTTCTGCTGATCACCCATGATATGGGCGTGGTTGCCGAGATCGCCGACCGGATCGCGGTGATGTATGCGGGCCGGATCGTGGAAACCGGTCCGGTGGACGTGGTGTTGCGCGACCCGGCTCACCCCTATACCGCGCTGTTGCTGCGCACGGTGCCGCGCATCGACGGGCCGCGCAAACAGGTATTGCCCGCAATCGAGGGCACGGTGCCCGAGGCCACCGACTGGCCCGAGGGGTGCCGGTTTCGTGACCGTTGCCCGCTGGCCGACGCGGCCTGTGCAAAGGCGCCGCCACTGGCGCCTTGGACCGAAACCGACCACAGCGCCGCCTGTTGGCATTCCGACCGCGTGGCGGGCCTGGCATGAGCGTCAAACCCCTGATCCAGGTGCGCGATCTCAAGGTGCACTTTCCCGTCAAACGCGGTTTTCTGGGCCGCAGCGCTGCCACGGTCAAGGCCGTGAACGGCATCAGCTTTGATCTGTTCGCCGGTGAAACCCTTGCCATCGTCGGTGAATCCGGGTCCGGCAAATCGACAACGGGCTATGCCATTCTGGGCATGGAACACCCCACCTCGGGCCATATCGTGATCGCCGGGCAAGACCGCGCCGACATGAACGCCGCTCAGCGCCGCGCGATCACCCGGCGGGTACAGATCGTGTTTCAGGATCCGTCCTCGGCGCTGAATCCGCGGATGAGCATCGGCGACAGCATTGCCGAACCCCTGCGCATCCATGGCATCGGCAACGCCAAAAGCCGCCGCGCCGAGGTGGCGGACCTACTGGCGCTAGTCGGGCTGCAACCCAACGCCGCCGACCGCCTGCCCGGCGCGTTTTCCGGTGGTCAGCGCCAGCGCGTGGTGATCGCCCGCGCACTGGCGCTGGACCCTGATGTCATCGTCTGTGACGAAGCGGTCAGCGCGCTGGACGTTTCGATCCAGAGCCAGATCCTGAACCTGCTGTTGCAGCTTCAGGCCGATCTGGGGCTGGCCTATCTGTTCATCAGCCATGATCTGTCGGTGGTGCACCACATCGCCGACAGGATCGCAGTGATGCAAGCAGGCGTGATCGTGGAACAGGGCCCGGTCGAGGCGATCTTTGCCGATCCGCAAACCGACTATACCCGGCAACTGCTGGCCGCCGTGCCGCACAGCCCGCTGTTGTCGCAGCACCGCTAGATGCGCGGGCGGCTTGCCCGGGCAGTCGCGTCGCGGGATGGGGAGCAAGCTGAAATGATCCCGACAACAGCGTGGCGCACAGCACCAGAGTCCTGCCGTGGGCGTACTGGGATTCGAACCCAGACTGGATCGATTTTAAGTCGATTCTCTCTACCGGTTGGAGTATACGCCCTACGGACCAGAGTTCTGTTAGCGTATCTTGAACCCTGGGCCAAGGCGTGCGTGACAGCTGTTTGCGATCCAACGCGGGATGTCCCGCAAAATCGCTGTGCCCCACTGCCTGATCCTGTCCAGCCGCCGACTTGCCGGCCCGACAGACACAGCGCCCCAACCCGGCCCACAGGGCACCCTACAACGCCGCGTCCTTGACCGCCTGCATCGCCACATAGGTCGAGGTTTGCGCCACATGCGGCAGCGACGAAATGCGTTCACCCAGCACCCTGCGATAACTGGTCATGTCCGACGTGCGCACCTTGAGCAGATAATCGAACGGCCCGGCAATCATGTGGCACTGTTCAACCTCGCCCACCGCCTGCACCGCCGTATTGAACGCCGCCAGAGCCGCCTCGCGGGTATCGGTCAGCTTGACCTCGACGAAGGCGACGTGTTCGCGTTTCAGGCGCACCGGGTCGATCATCGCGCGATAGCCGGTGATCACCCCGCTGTTTTCCAGCCGTCGCAACCGTGTCTGAGTGGGGGATTTCGACAATCCGATCCGCGCGGCCAGATCGGTCACGCTGATCCGCCCCTCGACGGCCAGTATCGCCAGAATCGCCCTGTCAAACCTGTCTGGATCGACATCATGCGTTTGCTTTGTCTCGTTCATCATTTTGCGTGAATCATCCCGAATTTTTTTCAATATTGGTCAATAAATCTGCCGATTTCACCGTACCATCAGGAAAATTCCCCGGAAAGACCCCAGATTCGGGGGGCCGGACATGAAAGGCACATCATGCGCGACATCACCCACAGCCCCGCCTTGCCGTTCGACGCCGACAAATACGCCGATCCCGACGCCACGCTGGATACACTGATTGCCACCGCCGCGCTGTCGCCGGCGGACCGCGCGCAAATCTCTGAGCGCGCGACCGATCTTGTGAACGCCATCCGCAGCAGTGACCAGCCCGGATTGATGGAGGTGTTTCTCGCCGAATACGGCCTGTCCACAGAAGAAGGTGTCGCGCTGATGTGTCTGGCCGAGGCGCTGTTGCGGGTGCCCGACGCCGACACCATCGACGAGCTGATCGAGGACAAGATCGCGCCCAGCAAATGGGGCAGCCACCTGGGGCAATCGTCGTCGTCGCTGGTCAATGCCTCGACCTGGGCCTTGATGCTGACCGGAAAGGTGTTGAAAGATGAAAAACCCGGCATTGTCGGCACCTTGCGCGGTGCGGTCAAGCGTTTGGGTGAACCCGTGATCCGCAGCGCCGTGGCCCGCGCAATGAAAGAGATGGGGCGTCAGTTCGTATTGGGCGAAAACATGAACAGCGCCATGCAACGTGCTGCAAAGATGGAGAAACGCGGCTATACCTACAGCTATGACATGTTGGGCGAGGCGGCGCGCACCGCCAGTGACGCCGCGCGCTATACCACCGCCTATGCCGATGCGATTGCGGCCATGGCGGCGGCGGCCACCCACGGCGATATTCGCGCGAACCCCGGAATTTCGGTGAAACTCTCGGCCCTTCACCCGCGCTATGAGGTGGCCCAGACCGAACGCGTGCTGGATGAACTGGTGCCGCGTGTCAACGCATTGGCCCGGCAGGCGGCGCGCCTTGGGATCGGCTTCAACATCGACGCGGAAGAGTCTGATCGCCTTACACTTTCCTTGCAAGTAATCGAAAGGGTTCTGGCCGATCCAGCCTTGGCCGGGTGGGACGGGTTCGGTGTTGTGGTGCAGGCCTATGGGCTGCGCGCCGGGCCGACCATCGACTGGCTGCACCAACTGGCCACGCAACTGGACCGCAAGATCATGGTGCGCCTGGTCAAGGGCGCCTATTGGGACACCGAGATCAAACAGGCCCAGACCCTGGGCATGGCCGGTTTTCCGGTATTCACCGCGAAACCCGCCAGCGATGTCAGCTATATCGCCAACGCCCGAAAACTGCTGCGCCTGACCGACAGGATCTATCCGCAATTCGCCACCCACAACGCCCATACGGTGGCCGCGATCCTGCACATGGCCACCGACACATCCGCCTTTGAATTCCAGCGTCTGCATGGCATGGGCGAACGGCTGCACGACATTGTGCTCGACCGGGAAAAAACCCGCTGCCGCATCTATGCACCCGTCGGGGCACACCGCGATCTGCTGGCCTATCTGGTGCGCCGGCTGTTGGAAAATGGCGCGAATTCCTCGTTTGTGAACCAGATCGTCGATCAGGACGTGCCCGCCGCCACAGTGGCGGCCGACCCGTTTGTCGGCACCGCGCGCAAGGCCCCCGTGCGCCCCGGCACATTACTGTTTTCCGGCCGTGCCAATTCGATGGGTTGGGATCTGAGCCGCCCGGAAACCCTGTCGCGCATCGACGCCACCCGCGACCGGCACCAGACCTTTACCGCCGCGCCACTGCTCGCCCGGCCGCTGACGCCCGCCCCCGCGCACCCCGTGTACAGCCCGGTGGACGGCACGCCCGTGGGCACGGTGTGCGCCGCCAGCACCGCCGATATCGAAACCGCCCTGTCGATGGCCCGTCCATGGACGATTTCGGCATCCGAGAGGGCGGTCATCCTGAATCGCGCCGCCGATCTGTACGAAGAAACCTTTGGCCCGCTGTTCACGCTGCTGGCGCGCGAGGCCGGCAAAACCCTGCCCGACTGCACCGGAGAACTGCGCGAAGCGGTTGATTTCCTGCGCTATTACGCTGTTGAATGTACCAGGCTGACGCAACCGCAGCAGGGCATTTTCACCTGCATTTCGCCCTGGAACTTCCCGCTGGCCATCTTCACCGGCCAAATCGCAGGCGCCTTGGCCGCAGGCAACGGGGTGCTGGCCAAGCCCGCCGAACAAACACCGCTGATCGCATATCAGGCCGTACACCTGTTGCACCGCGCCGGGGTGCCGAGCGATGCCCTGCAACTGTTGCCCGGCGATGGCACCGTTGGCGCGGCGCTGACCTCGGACGCGCGGGTAGGCGGCGTGGCCTTCACCGGGTCGACCGCAACGGCGCTGAAAATCCGCGCCAACATGGCCGCACATATGGCCCCCGGCGCGCCGCTGATTGCGGAAACCGGCGGGTTGAACGCGATGATCGTCGATTCCACCGCCCTGTTGGAACAAGCGGTGCGCGACGTGGTGCAATCGGCGTTCCAGTCGGCGGGGCAGCGGTGTTCGGCGTTGCGATGCCTCTATGTGCAAGACGACATTGCCGCGGATTTCAAACAGATGCTTTTTGGTGCCATGGAAGAGCTGGCCCTTGGTGATCCGTGGGATCTGGCCACCGACATCGGCCCGCTGATCGACGCCACAGCCCATGGCCAGATCGCCACCCACATCCGCACGGCCCGCGCAGAAGGCCGGCTGCTGAAACAGCTTGCCGCGCCGAAACAGGGCCATTTCCTCGCCCCCGCCGTGATCGCCGTGCCGGGAATCGACACGCTGCGCCAGGAAATCTTTGGTCCGGTCCTGCACCTGGCCACCTTCCGGGCGCAGGATCTGGACCGTGTGGTCGCCACGATCAACGCCACCGGCTATGGTCTGACCTTCGGTCTGCACACCCGCATCGACACACGGGTGCAGTATGTGACCGACCGCATCCGCGCCGGCAACATCTATGTCAACCGCAACCAGATCGGCGCGGTGGTGGGCAGCCAACCCTTTGGCGGCGAGGGTCTGTCGGGCACCGGGCCAAAGGCTGGCGGGCCCCGCTATCTGCCGCGTTTCACCATGCCCGTTTCAGCGATGCACGGCGTCGAAGACAGCCGCCACGCCGCCGACAGCACCACGCTGTCCCGCGCCCTGACCACGGCGGCGCCCCCCCGGCCGGGACGCACAGAAATCCTGCCCGGGCCGACGGGCGAATCGAACCGCCTGTCACAGCACCCGCGCGCCCCGATCCTGTGCATGGGGCCGGGTGATGCCGCGCGTGCCGCGCAAATGCGCGCCGTGGCGGCCCAAGGGGGCGTTGGCCTGCCCTGCCCGCCGCTGGACCCCGGCGCGCTGGCAAACCTGCCTGCAATGGGGGGCGTCGCCTGGTGGGGCGACTTAGACACCGCGCGCGCGCTGGCACAATCGCTGGCCCGGCGACCCGGGCCCATCGTGCCGTTGATCACCGAAACGATCACCCCGAACGATTGCATCCATGAGCGCCACATCTGCATCGACACCACCGCCTCGGGGGGGAATGCGCAACTGCTGGCCGAGGCAGCAACCGCTTGACGCCACAGGACAACATCGGCAACGCTTACAGCCATGTTTCCAATCCGCGATCACAACCCGTCGCTGCGCACCCCGTTCGTGACCTATGCACTGATCGCGATCAACATCGCGGTCTTTGCGCTGGGCCTGCCATTGATGGCCGACGAAACCGTCTTGATGGATTTTTACCTCAACTGGGCGCTGATCCCGGCAAAATCAGACCCGCTTACCTATCTCACCTCGCAATTCCTGCACGGTGGCCTTTTGCACCTTGCGGGCAACATGCTGTTTCTGTGGATCTTCGGGGATAACTTGGAAGATGAAATGGGCCATGCGCCGTTCCTCGGCTTCTACCTGACCGGGGGAATCGCCGCAGGTCTGGCCCAAACCCTGGCCGATCCGGCCAGCCCTGTCCCGATGGTTGGCGCCTCGGGCGCGATCGCGGCGGTGATGGGGGGCTATCTGTTGTTGTTTCCCAAGGCCCGGGTGGATGTCCTGCTGATTTTTGTGGTGTTTTTCCGCATCTTGCCGCTTCCCGCATGGTTGGTCCTGGGCATCTGGTTCGCGCTGCAAATGATTTCGGGCGTCGGCACGCCCACCGACCAAGGCGGCGTCGCCTACTGGGCCCATGCCGGGGGCTTTGCCGCAGGGGTGCTGCTCAGCGTTCCGGTCTGGCAAAGACTGGGCGGGATCGCATTCTGGAAACGCACCCACGGCCACCCGCCGCATCCAGAGGCCCGCTATCGGGTCAAACCCACATCGGTGCCGAAGGTGCGCCGCAAATGAGATCTACGCGTCGCGGGTGCCTCTTGTCGTGCCGAACCAACCCGCCCGCGCGTTCCGCCGCGCGCCCACGCTCAGCCGCCCGATGACACGGTACGTCACAATGGCACTGTCCAACGCTGCCGACAGAAGCCCTCAACGCCGGGCAAGAGCGTGTTGCACAGAATTGCATTCGCCCAGCGGGGTGCAACACGCCCTAGCCGCGCACAAGTTTGGCAAAACCGTCGAACAGCGCCTCGTTGGCGATGATCGCCTCACCATGCTCCAGCATCGAACGCCCCTCACGCACGGGTTCCAACAGCGCCCCCGCCTCTCGGCAAATCACCAGACCGGCGGCAATATCCCAAGGCTTCACACGCCGCTCCCAATAGCCATCATACCGCCCGGCAGCGACATAGGCGAGGTTCAGCGCGGCCGAACCCCAGCTGCGCACCGCCGCCACTGCGGGCATCACCCGGGCAAATTCCTGCAATGTCTCGGGCAAACCCGGCCCGCCCGAATGGGGCACAGAACAGGCAAACACCCCCTCGATCAATGACCGCCGCCCCGAAACGCGGATGCGGCTTTCATTCATCCAGGCTCCGCCTCCCTTTTCGGCGAGAAACATCTCGTCCTTTGCCGGGTCGAAAATCACCCCTGCCACGATCTCGCCCTTGTATTCAAGCGCGATGGAAATGCACCAGTGGGGCAGCCCGTGCAGGAAATTCGTTGTCCCGTCCAGCGGATCGACGATCCAGCGGCGCGTCGGGTCCTTGCCTTCGATGGGTGCGCTTTCCTCGGCCAGCCAGCCATAGTTCGGACGCGCGCCCATCAGGTCCTCGCGGATGATCGCCTCGGCGGCGATGTCTGCCTTTGACACAAAATCGCCCGCGCCCTTGGTAGAAACCTGCAAATTCTCGACTTCGCGGAAATCCTTGACCAAAGACCGCCCCGCCCGGCGCGCCGCCTTGATCATGACGTTCAGATTGGCACTGCCCTGCATCGCATTCCACCTTCAAACAACAGATCCGCGCGATACACCCCGGACAGCCAAAAGCCAACCCACCTCTTTCTTGCTTGAAATACCTCGGGGGCCGGGGGGCTGGCCCCCCGGGGTTACAAGTCCTTCAATCATCGCTACGTTGCAATTTCACCGGCTCGCTGCGCCCAAGGCGCAGAAAATGCGCCATGAAGGGCATCGTCGTGTCTTCGCTGCGGGTCGCGGCGTACAGCCGTTTCGTGATACCGGTCACGGTCAGGGGTCGGGTGATATAGTCGGAATGATAGCGCACCTCGCGCACCACCCAATCGGGCAACACCGCCACCCCCCGCCCCGACGCCACCAACAACAGGATCACCGCCGTCAACTCGACCTGCCGCGTCGCGCGGGGTTCGACCTTGGCGGGGGTCAGCAGCTCGGTGAACACATCCAGGCGCGACCGGTCCACCGGGTAGGTGATCAGCGTTTCACCCCGAAAATCCTCGGCCTCGATATGGGTTCTGGCGGCCAGCGGATGAGTGGCGGCGGCGACGAACACCGGTTCATAATCGAACAGCGGGGTAAAATCGACACCGGGCAGGATCTCGGGGTCAGAAGACACCACCAGATCGACGGTTTGCTTCTGCAAGGCGGGCAGCGCGTCAAAGGACAGACCGGGGCGGATGTCGACATCGACATCGGGCCAGGCGTGGCGGAATTTTTCCAGCACCGGAAACAGCCATTCGAAACAAGCGTGACATTCGATGGCGATGTGCAGCCGCCCGGCCTTGCCGCTGAGCAGGCCGGCGAATTCATCCTCGACCGCGGCGATTTCGGGCAGGATGCGCTCGGCCAGGCGCAGCAGCTTCATCCCCGCCGCCGACAGCTTCAGCGGCTTGCTGCGCCGCACGAACAGCTCGACCCCTGCCTGATCCTCCAGTCCCTTCACCTGATGGGACAGCGCGCTTTGGGTGATGTGCAGTAAATCAGCGGCCCGCGCCACCCCGCCCGCGTCATGGATCGCCTTGATCGTGCGCAGGTGGCGAAACTCGATATGCATAGCTGGCTCATGATGTTGATGAAAATTATGAATTTGTCTCACATCGTATTTTGCGGCACAAGGGCCCACCAGAGACAGGATCACAGCCATGGCCACCCCAAGCGTTTCTTTCGAATTCTTTCCACCACAATCGCTTGAGGCGTCGTTTCGCCTGTGGGACACGGTGCAAACCCTTGCGCCGCTGAACCCTTCCTTTGTGTCGGTGACCTATGGCGCTGGGGGCACCACCCGCGATCTGACGCATGAGGCGGTCAGCCTGCTGACCAGACACCACGGCTTGACTGTGGCGGCGCACCTGACCTGTGTAAATGCATCGCGCGAAGAAACTCTCGCCATTGCAAGGTCTTACAAGGCGGTGGGCGTCAACCAGATTGTTGCCTTGCGTGGTGATCCACCCAAGGGCAGCGGCGCCTTCGTTCCGCACCCCGAGGGCTTTGCCAATTCTGCCGAACTGATCGCGGCGCTGGCTGAAACCGGCGAATTTCACATCCGCGTCGGTGCCTATCCCGATCCGCACCCCGATTCGACCGGTCCGGGCAGTGACGTGGCCTGGCTGAAGCACAAGATCGACGCCGGCGCCGATTCGGCCATCACCCAGTTCTTTTTCGAGGCCGAGACGTTTCTGCGGTTCCGCGACGATTGCGTAAAGGCCGGCATCGAGGCGCCCATCGTGCCCGGCATCCTGCCGATCGAAAACTGGAACGGCGTCAGGAAATTCGCCGCGCGCTGCGGCACAGCGGTGCCCCAATGGCTGGACGATGCATTCACCGCCGCACTCCGCGACGGGCGGGAAGAGCTGTTGGCGACCGCGATCTGCACCGAGTTGTGCAGCAACCTGATGGCCGAGGGGGTGCAGGATCTGCATTTCTACACGCTGAACAAGCCGCACCTGACGCGCGAAGTCTGCCACGCCTTGGGCGTCGTGCAAAAGCCGGCGCTTGAGAACGTCGCCTGATCGCGCCAGAGTAGCGCGACCCTGCACAGGACGCGCCGATGTATTACGCCGAACGCCTGGAAGACCTGCCCGACCGCGATGCTGTTCTGGCCCTGTCGGGCCTTGAGTTCATGGAACATGTGCGTGACGGAAAACTGCCCGCACCACCCATTGCACGGCTGCTGGAGTATCGCGTCGATCTGGTGGAACCGGGCCGCGTGGTGTTTCGCGGCACACCGGGGTTTGCCCACATGAACCCGGTCGGTGGCATCCACGGCGGCTGGTACGGCACCCTTCTGGACAGCTGCATGTCCTGCGCAGTGATGACTCATGTACCGCGCGGATCTGTCTATACCACGCTGGAATACAAGGTGAACCTGACCCGTGCGATCCCACCGGGAAGCGAAATTCTGGCCACCGGATGGGTGGATCACACCGGCCGCAGCACCGGCGTGGCGCATGGTGAAATCCGCGGCGCCGTCGATGGGTGCCTGTTTGCCACCGGTTCGACCACCTGCCTGATCATGGCGCTGACGACCGGGGGTTGATCCAAAGGTGCGCCTGCGGCGCATTCCATTTTTTGTTTGGCACCCCACTGATACGGGGTTTTTCAGTCACTCGGCCAACAGCGGACGGCGCGCAACTATTTCAGCGCGCGCCCGCGTTGCCTGGGGCGCGCCGCACCACGTCAGGGGCCGTCTATTCCGCGGCGATCCGGGCACCGTCGTTCAAGGCAGCCCAGACCCGCATCGGGGTGAACGGCATGTCGATCTGGCGGATCCCCCTGTCCCACACGGCATCCAGCACGGCGTTTGACACGGCGGCCAAGGCACCTACCGTGCCCGCCTCACCACAGCCCTTCATGCCCATTATGTTGGCGGTCGAGGGCACCGGCCGGGTCGAGAAGGCGATCATCGGCAGATCGTCGGCGCGCGGCATCCCGTAATCCATGAAGCTCGCCGTCAGCAGTTGGCCTTCCTCGTTATACACCACCCGTTCGGTAATTGCCTGGCCCAGCCCCTGGGCCACGCCACCATGCACCTGACCCTCGGCCAGCATCGGGTTGATCAGGTTTCCGAAATCGTCAACCACGGTATAGCGGTCCACCGTGACGACACCGGTTTCAGGGTCGATCTCCACCTCGGCCACATGGGCCCCATTGGGAAAGCTGCGGGCCGGCAGCGTTTGGGTTTCGGTCTGGCGCAACAGATCGTTGCGGCCTTTGGCACGGGCCATGGCCGCAACGTCCAGCATGGTTGGCGCCTCGTTGCGCCCGGTGATGCGGAAGCGTTCATCGTCAAAGCTGATGTCATCGCCGGCCACCGACATCTCCTCGGCAAGGAAGGTGGCGAAGCTGGCAACGATCTTTTTCACCGTGTAATATGTTGCGTTGTTCTGCACCGTAACCGAACGTGATCCGCCTGTGCCGCCGCCATGGGCTATCCGGTCTGAATCGCCCTGAATGACGCGAATTGCCTCCAGCGGAATACCGGTTTGGTCGGACAGGAACTTGGCATAGACAGTTTCGTGGCCCTGCCCGTTGCTTTGGGTGCCGACGAAGATCAGCACGCTGCCGTCATCCTGAAATTCGACCGTGGCGGTTTCCGACGGATTTCCCAGGATCGATTCGATGTAATAACACAGGCCCTGCCCACGCAACCGGCCCTTGGCCACTGACGCGGCACGCCGCGCGGCGAACCCTGCCTTGTCGGCGTTCTGCTCGGCCGCAGCCAAAAGCCGATGGAAATCACCCACGTCATAGGTTTCCTTGGTGGCTGTAACATAGGGAAAACGGTCGGCCGGAATGAAATTCTTGCGCCGCAATTTCCACGGATCGACGCCCAGTTCCCGGGCGGCATAATCGACAACCCGCTCCAGCGCGAAGATCGCCTCAGGGCGGCCAGCGCCACGATAGGCATCGACCTGTGTGGTGTTGGTGTAAATGCCCGTGGCCTGCATCCACGTCGTCTGCACGTCATAGACGCCCATCAAAACCTTTGCGAACAGTTCGGTCTGGATGAACTGGGCATAGGACGAATTGTAGGCGCCCATGTTGCACAGCGACTTGATGCGATAGGCGGTGATTTTGTAATCGGCATCAAAGGCCAGTTCGGCCACCGATGTCAGATCGCGCCCGGCATTGTCCGACAGCATCGCCTCGGTGCGTTCCGACATCCAGCGCACGGGCCGGTTCAGCGCCCTTGCCGCCGCCGCCACCATGAAATATTCCGGGTAGGTAAAGGATTTCATCCCGAAACCACCGCCCACATCGGGGGTGGTGACGCGCACCTGTTCCGGGCTCAGCTTGAACGCCTTGGCGAGATCGCCCTTCAGGCCCCACACCCCCTGGCCGTTGAAACAGACGTGCAACCGCCCGTCCGCCCATTCGGCATAGGCGCCACGCGGCTCCATCGCATTGGCGATGACACGGTTATCCTCGATGGCCAGGCTGACGGTATGGGCGGCGGCGGCAAAGGCCGCCTCTGTCGCAGCTTCGTCGCCCAACCCGTAATCGAAGGCCACATTGCCCACCGCCTCACTATGCAGCAGCGGGCCACCCGGTGCGACGTCGGTCTTGACCGGCAGGTCGGTGTAATCGAATTCAATCAGTTCCGCCGCATCCCGCGCCTCGGCCAGCGTTTCGGCCACGACAAAGGCGATGGGTTCGCCGACAAACCGCACCCGTCCTTCCGCCAGAAACGGGCGGGCCGGATCGGCGCCTTTGGTGCCGTCCTGATTGCGCACCAGCGACGCCGACATGGCAATGTCGATGCCCATGTCACGGGCCTGCGCCGCGTCCAGCACCATATGCACCCCCGGCGCCGCGCGCGCCGCATCAAGGCCCAGCGCGGTGATTTCGCCGTGGGCGACAGGCGCACGAAACACATGGCCGTACAACGCCCCCGCGGGCGCAATATCATCCACATAGCGGCCCCCGCCGGTCAGAAACCTGATGTCCTCGACCCGGCGGGTCGACTGTGACTTTCCGAAGGCTTCCATGGTGCTCTCCTGCGTCTGAAATCCGTTAAGGACACTAGCGGCGGTCGTGGCGGTGTCCAGCCCCGGTCTTGTCGAATTTCCGCAGCGCCCAGCACGCCCCGGCTTCTTCTTGCGTGAAATACTCCCGCCGGAGGCATCCGCGGCTGCAACCGGCCACCACGGCCCCTTTCCCTTGGCACCGTCAGACGTTAAATCAAAACTCAGCCCAGCCAGAGGAACAGCCCATGCCCATGGAAAAAACATTCCAAGCCGCCGACACCGAAGGGCGGATTTATGACGCCTGGGAAAAGGCCGGTTGTTTCGTGGCGGGGGCGAATGCGTCACGCTCCGAGACGTTCTGTATCATGATTCCGCCCCCCAATGTGACAGGCAGCCTGCACATGGGCCACGCCTTCAACAACACCTTGCAGGACATTCTGGTGCGCTGGCACCGGATGCGCGGGTTTGACACCCTGTGGCAACCGGGCACCGATCATGCCGGTATCGCCACCCAGATGGTCACCGAACGCGACATGGCTGCCAAAGGCGAGCCGACCCGCCGCGAAATGGGCCGCGAAGATTTCACAAAGCGGGTCTGGCAGCAAAAAATCGAATCGCGCGAAACGATCATCGGCCAGCTCAAGCGCCTCGGCGCGTCCTGCGACTGGACGCGCGAGGCGTTCACCATGTCCGGCGCCCCCGGCGCGCCTGCGGGCGAAGACGGCAATTTCCACGATGCCGTGATCAAGGTGTTCGTCGATCTGCACGACAAGGGTCTGATTTATCGCGGCAAGCGGCTGGTCAACTGGGATCCACATTTTGAAACCGCAATTTCCGATCTCGAGGTCGAGAACACCGAAGTTGACGGCCACATGTGGCATTTCAAATATCCGCTGGCGGGTGGCGAAACCTATGAATATGTGGAACAGGACGCTGAGGGAAACGTCACCCTGCGCGAGACGCGCGATTACATTTCCATCGCCACCACCCGCCCCGAAACCATGCTGGGCGATGGCGCCGTGGCGGTGCATCCGTCCGACATCCGCTATGCGCCCATTGTCGGGCACTTGTGCGAAATTCCCGTGGGGCCCAAAGAACACCGCCGCCTGATCCCGATCATCACCGATGACTATCCCGATCCCACCTTCGGGTCGGGCGCGGTGAAAATCACCGGCGCCCATGATTTCAACGATTATGCGGTGGCCCAGCGCAACAGCATCCCGCTGTATCGCCTGATGGACACCAAAGGCGCGTTGCGCGACGATGGTGCGCCCTACGCCGAGTGTGCCGCCCGGGCACAGGCCATCGCCAACCGCGCCGAATTTACCGAGGCCGAGGTCGATACGCTGAACCTTGTTCCCGACGATCTGCGCGGGCTTGACCGGTTCGAGGCACGCGCGCTGGTGGTCGAACAGGTCACCTCCGAAGGGCTGGCCGTGATGGTTTCGGGCCTGTCCGACGAAGACGGCACGCCAACGACCATGCCTTTCGTCGAAAACAAGAAGATCATGCAGCCGTTCGGTGACCGATCAAAGGTGGTGATCGAGCCGATGCTGACCGACCAATGGTTCGTCGATACGGCAAGGATCGTCGGCCCCGCCATCGAGGCGGTGCGCAATGGTGATGTCACCATCCTGCCCGAACAGGACCGCAAGGTATATTTCAACTGGCTGGAACATATCGAACCCTGGTGCATATCGCGCCAGTTGTGGTGGGGCCATCAAATCCCGGTGTGGTACGGGCTTGATCTGCACACCTCCAGCTTTCATGACGACGAAGGCAACGACGCGCTGGACGAGGTCGAGCTGTTGGCGCTGCTGACGCGGGATCGCCTGGTCCATTCCGGCCTGCGCCGCCACAGCGCCGCCCGGATCGACGCGATCGTCGAACGGTTCCGTGATGACCTGATCCGCCTGCCCGCCCCCCTGAACCACGCCCGCGTGGTCGAGGTGGCCGACAAAGAAACCGCGATCCACCAGTTCGCCACCGGGCTGGCCGACTACAACGTCACCCAGGATCCCACCCGCCTCGTCTATCCGGTCTGGCGCGATCCCGATGTGCTGGACACCTGGTTCTCATCCGGCCTCTGGCCCATCGGCACCCTTGGCTGGCCCGAGGACACGCCGGAACTGCAAAAATATTTCCCCACCTCGGTCCTTATCACCGGGTTTGACATCATCTTTTTCTGGGTCGCCCGAATGATGATGATGCAATACGCCGTGGTGGGCCAGAAACCGTTTTCCACCGTCTATGTCCACGCCCTTGTCCGCGACGAAAAGGGCAAAAAGATGAGCAAGAGCCTGGGCAACGTCCTCGACCCGCTCGATCTGATCGACGAATACGGTTGCGACGCGGTGCGCTTCACTCTCGCCTCAATGGCCTCCATGGGGCGCGACCTGAAACTCAGCCCGGCCCGCATTGCCGGCAACCGCAATTTTGGCACGAAGTTGTGGAACGCCTTCCGCTTTGCCGAAATGAACGACGTGGCCTTCGGCGCCACCACTCGTCCGACACCCGATCAGACGGTAAACAAGTGGATCATCGGTGAAACCGCCCGCATCCGCGCCCATGTCGACGACGCCCTGACCGCCTTTCGCTTCAACGACGCGGCCAACGGGCTGTATGGTTTTGTCTGGGGCAAGGTTTGCGATTGGTATCTCGAGCTGTCCAAGCCCCTGCTGCTGGACGGCACCGACGCGCAAAAGGCCGAAACCCGTGAAACCCTCGCCTGGGTGCTGGATCAATGCCTGATCCTGCTGCACCCGATCATGCCGTTCATCACCGAGGAACTCTGGGGCCAGACCGCGCGCCCCAAGATGCTGGTCCATGCCGATTGGCCGGACTATGGCGACGCTCTGATTGATCCCGCTGCCGATGCCGAGATGAACTGGGTGATCGGCCTGATCGAAGGCATCCGCTCGGTGCGCGGCGAAATGAACGTGCCCGCTGCCCTCAAGGTCGATCTGCTGCAACTCGATCTCGACGCGGCAGGCCAGACCGCCTGGGCCAACAACGCGCCGCTGATCGAAAAACTGTCGCGCCTCGGCCGGGTGACAAAGGCCGAAACAGCCCCGAGGGGCAGCGCGACAATCCCCGTCGCGGGCGGCACCTTTGCCTTGCCCCTGGCCGAGATCATCGACGTCAAAGCGGAAAAAGACCGCCTGACCAAGGCACTGGGCAAGGTGGAAAAAGAGCTGGGCGGCCTGAACGGGCGCCTGAACAACCCCAAATTCCGCGAAAACGCCGCGCCAGAGGTGATCGACGAAACCGAAGCACAGGCCGCAACCAAGTTTGAGGAAAAACAGCGCCTGCAAACCGCGCTCGCCCGCCTGAACGACATCGCCTAGTTTCTTCTTTGTAAAAATACTCTCGCCGGAGGCGCACATCGCCCTCGGCGCCCCCCCTCTGGAAAGGCGCACCCGATGCCCCCACGCCTGACGCCGCTGGTTGCGGGCCTGCCCGCCACCGTTCCCTTTGTCGGCCCCGAAACCCAGGAACGCCAGCGCGGCGCGGCTTTTGCCGCACGCATCGGGGCCAATGAAAATGCCTTTGGCCCGGCCCCTTCCGCCATTGCGGCGATGCAAGCGGCGGCGCGGGATGTCTGGATGTATGCCGACCCCGAAAACCACGATCTGCGCCACGCCCTTGCCGCCCATCATGGCATCGCCCCCGGCCATATCCAGGTCGGCGAAGGCATCGACGCGCTGCTGGGCTATGTCTGCCGGATGTTCGTGGCGCCGGGCACTGCTGTTGTCACCAGCGATGGCGCCTATCCCACCTTCAATTTCCACGTCGCGGGGTTTGGCGGCAGCCTGCACAAGGTGCCTTACCGCGACGACCGCGAAGATCTGTCGGCGTTGCTGGACCGTGCCCGCGCCACCGACGCGGCGCTGGTCTATCTGTCCAACCCCGACAACCCGATGGGCACATGGCACGACGGCGCGGCGATCACCGACATGGTTGCGCAACTGCCCGACAACACCCTGCTTATCCTGGATGAGGCCTATATCGACGCCGCGCCGCCGGGAACCGCCCCGGTGATCGACGCCGCCCACCCCAACGTGATCAGGATGCGCACCTTTTCCAAGGCCTATGGCATGGCGGGCGCGCGGGTGGGCTATGCCATCGGGTCGCGCGACATCATCGCCGCCTTCGACCGCATCCGCAACCATTTCGGAATGAACCGCACCGCCCAGATTGGCGCCCTCGCCGCGCTTGCCGACCAGCCCTATCTGCACGCCACCCTCGCCCGCATCGCCGCCGGGCGTGACAGGATCGCCGCCATTGCCCTGTCCCACGGTCTGATGCCGCTGGCCTCGGCCACGAACTTTGTCACTGTCGATTGCGGGCACGGCGGGGCTTTTGCCAGGCGTGTTCTGGCGGGCCTGATCGACCGGGGCATTTTTGTGCGTATGCCTTTTGTCGCGCCGCAAGACAGGTGCATTCGCATCGGCGTGGGCACTGAGGCCGATCTTGACCTGTTTGAACAAAACTTCGGTGCCGCATTGCAGGCCGCGTCACGCTGACGTGATTTGCCTGCCCGCGCAGAAGGGTCGCTACGTTCGCACCATATCAACTTTGTGAGGTTTCCATGCACGTCCCCCGCCTGTTCCCCGTCGTTATCGCGGTGTTTGCCGCCTTTTCCAGTCCCGCCCTGGCGCAATCCACCGGCCACGGGGCGCATGGGGCCGCGCCCGACCCCATGGGTCAGGCCATGGAAAAAATGCACCGCGACATGGCGATAGAACCCAGCGGCAATGCGGATCTGGATTTCATACGCGCGATGATCCCGCACCACCAAGGTGCCGTCGAGATGGCCCAGTCGGTGCTGGACAACGGCACCGACCCCGCAGTGCGCACATTGGCCGAACAGGTGATCGCCGCGCAACAGGCGGAAATCGCCTGGATGGAAAACTGGCTGGCCAATAACCCCGCAGATTGATTTTGGCGCACTGAACCAGATTTCGTGTGACACTGCGATCATGGCGCCTATCTCTGGACAATAGAGGGGGTGCGCCATGGTCGAGGATTATACGAACGCCTTTCTGGTTTCGACATTTTTTCTGGTCTTGATGGCCTTGATTGCAATATCAGTGCATTGGGGAATGTTCGCTGCTATCGGCAGCGGATGGCTGGCGGATTGGGCATTGGCCCACCTTAGCCATACCCACTGAACCGCCGGATCGGAACCAGAAATGAAAAGATTTGCCTGTCCGTCCTGCGGCAACGAGGTGCATTTTCCCAATGCCGCCTGCGTCGCCTGCAACACGCAACTGGCCTTTGATCCCTATCTGCTGGATATGGTGCCGGTCCACCCCGAGGCGCGCTGTGCCAATGCCGAACTGGCCGAGTGCAACTGGATCTCGGCCCCAGGCAGCAGGTTTTGCAGCGCCTGCCAGCACAACCGCACCGTGCCCGACACCGACATCGCCGAAAACCGCCCGCGCTGGGCCGCGATCGAACGCGCCAAGCGGCAGTTGTTCTATTCCCTGATCCGTTGGAACCTGCCGATCCCGCGGGAAAGTGATGGCACGCCGCATCCGTTGGAATTTGATTTCCTGGCCGACACGATCACCACCGAGGGCAAGACAAAGGCGGTGCTGACCGGCCATGACAGCGGCCTTATCACCCTGAACATCGCCGAGGGTGACGATGCCGAACGCGAGGCGCGGCGCAGCGCCATGGGCGAACCGTTTCGCACCCTTGTGGGCCACATGCGCCACGAGATCGCGCATTATTACTGGGATGTTCTGGTGCGCAACACTTCGGCGCTTTCGCAGTTTCGCCAATTGTTCGGCGACGAATCGGTCAGTTACAAGGAATCGCTGAAACAGCATTACGAAAACGGCGCGCCCGCAGATTGGGCGATGTCCCATGTCAGCGCCTATGCCACCTCCCATCCCTGGGAGGATTTTGCCGAAACCTTTGCCCATTGGCTGCACATGGTGGACGGGTTGGAAACCGCCTGGGCCTATGACATTCACCTGGGCAGCGGCGGGATGCAGTTCGATCCCTATGCCGCCCCCGGCGCGCAATCGGTGATTGACGCCTGGGTGCCGGTGACCATTGCAATCAACGCCGTCAACCGGTCGCTGGGCCAGCCTGATCTGTATCCTTTTGTGCTTTCGGCGCCAGTGGTGGACAAATTACAGTTCATTCACGGCCTGATTGCGCCATTTCGCGCCTGAACTTTCGGCAATACCCCCCTGTAATGCCGCTGGCTCTGGCACAGGGGGGCAAACTGTGAGACCACGGGCACAGTGTTTCAAACCGTGGGAATATCATGTCGATTTATGCCAGCATCTATCACCTGACCCATTACAGATACGACCGACCGGTCACCCTGGGCCCACAGATCATCCGTCTGCGCCCGGCGCCGCACAGTCGGACACGGGTGATTTCCCACTCGCTCAAGGTGTCGCCGCAGCCGCATTTCGTGAACCACCAGCAAGATCCCTATGGCAACTGGATGGCGCGCTATGTGTTTCCCGAGCCTGTGCGCGAATTCAAGATCGAGGTGGACGTGACCGCCGACATGTCGGTGTACAACCCGTTCGATTTCTTCGTCGAGGACAGCGCGCAGGACTGGCCGTTCGACTATGCCGAAGACATCCGCCCCGATCTGGCAATCTATATGACACCCGAACCTGCCGGCCCGCGCCTTGCGCAATTTCTGGCCAGCGTGCCGCGCGGCAAGACCCCGATAAACGATTTCATCGTCACGCTGAACCGCCGCCTGTCGCAAGAGATCGGCTATATCGTGCGCATGGAACCCGGCGTGCAGACGCCCGAGGAAACCTTCGGGATCGGCACCGGCAGTTGCCGGGACACGTCATGGTTGCTGGTGCAGGCGCTGCGCCATCTGGGGCTGGCCGCGCGGTTTGTCTCGGGTTACCTGATCCAGCTCAAACCTGACCTGATCGCGCTGGATGGCCCCGCAGGCACCGAAAAGGATTTCACCGATCTGCACGCCTGGGCCGAGGTGTATCTGCCCGGCGCGGGCTGGATCGGCCTTGACCCGACCAGCGGCCTGTTGGCCGGTGAATCGCACATTCCCCTGGCCGCCACGCCGCATTACCGCAACGCGGCGCCGATTTCGGGCATGGCCAGCGCGGCCAATGTCGATTTTGCCTTCGACATGCGGGTGAAAAGGGTGGCCGAGCATCCGCGCATCACCAAACCGTTTTCCGAGACCGCCTGGACCGAGCTGAACGCGCTTGGCACCAAGGTGGACAAGGCGCTGGCCGATGGCGACGTGCGCCTGACCATGGGGGGCGAGCCGACATTTGTGTCGATCGACGATTTCGAGGCCGAGGAATGGAACACCGGCGCCGTCGGCCCCACCAAACGCGTCTTTGCCGACCAGTTGATCCGTCGCCTGCGCGACCGGTTCGCGCCCGGCGGCTTTCTGCACTATGGCCAGGGCAAGTGGTATCCGGGCGAAACCCTGCCGCGCTGGACGTTCTCGCTGTACTGGCGCGATGACGGCAAACCGGTCTGGAAAAACCCCGACCTGATCGCCGCCGAGGGCGAAGATGCCAAAGCCACCCCCGAACAGGCGCAAACCCTGTTGGCCGGCATTGCCGAAACCCTTGGCGTGCCCGCCGAAAACGTTACCCCCGCCTTTGAAGACCCCGCCGAGTGGATCATCAAGGAAGCGAACCTGCCCGAAAACGTCACCCCCGAAAATTCGATGCTGAAAGACCCGGAAGAACGCCAGCGTATCGCGCGGGTGTTCAACCGGGGCCTCACCGAACCGTCCGGCTTTGTTCTTCCGGTGCAGAAATGGCAGGCGAAATCCACCGCCGGTTGGCACAGCGAAAAATGGTCGCTGCGCCGTCAGCATCTGTACCTTGTGCCGGGCGACAGCCCGGTCGGCTATCGCCTGCCGTTGGGCACCCTGCCGCATGTGCCTGCCGGGGCCTATCCGCATGTGATTCCGCAAGATCCGTTTGACGACCGCCCGCCTCTGCCCGAATTCGGCGGCGAAACCGATGCCGAGGCCGCCGAAAAGCGCCAGGCGCGCGCCGCCTTCACCGCGTCGGAACCGGGGCAGGACCGTGTGGAACAGGTTCTGACCGAGGTGGGCGGCGCCGTGCGCACCGCGATTTCGGTCGAACCGCGCGACGGGCGGCTGTGCGTGTTCATGCCGCCGGTGGAAAAGGTCGAGGATTATCTCGAACTGGTCGCCGCCGCCGAGGCCGCCGCCGCGGCCCAGGGGCTGCCCGTGCATATCGAAGGCTACGGTCCGCCCCACGACCCGCGCCTGAACGTGATCCGCGTCGCCCCCGACCCCGGCGTGATCGAGGTGAACGTGCACCCCGCCCGCGATTGGGACGAGGTGCGCGCCATCACCGAGGCGGTGTATGAAGAGGCGCGGCAAACCCGCCTTGGTGCCGACAAGTTCATGATCGACGGCCGCCACACCGGCACCGGCGGCGGCAATCACGTCGTCGTGGGGGGTGCCACCCCCACCGACAGCCCGTTCTTGCGCCGCCCCGATCTGTTGGCCTCGCTGATCCGGTATTGGCAGCGGCACCCGGCGCTGTCTTATCTGTTTTCCGGCATGTTCATCGGCCCAACATCGCAGGCGCCGCGCATCGACGAGGCGCGCCACGATTCGCTGTACGAGCTGGAAATCGCGCTGAACCAGATCCCGGCACCGGGTGAGGGCAAAGCGCCGCCGCCCTGGCTGATCGACCGGCTGTTGCGCAACCTGTTGGTGGATGTCACCGGCAACACCCACCGCGCCGAAATCTGCATCGACAAACTGTATTCGCCCGACGGCCCCACCGGGCGGCTGGGCCTCGTCGAATTCCGCGGTTTCGAGATGCCACCAGACCCGCGCATGTCGCTGGCGCAACAACTGCTGTTGCGCGCCATCATCGCGCGGATGTGGGCCGATCCGCTCAAGGGCAATCTGACCCGCTGGGCCACCACGTTGCAAGACCGCTTCATGCTGCCGCATTTCGTATGGGAGGATTTCCTTGAGGTGCTGCGCGACCTGAAGGATCACGGGTTCGACCTGTCGCCCGACTGGTTCAAGGCGCAGGGAGAGTTCCGCTTTCCGTTCTGCGGCGAGGTGGAGTACGAGGGCGTGCATCTGGAACTCCGTCAGGCGCTGGAGCCCTGGCACGTTCTGGGCGAAACCGGTGCGATCGGCGGCACCGTGCGGTACACCGACAGTTCGGTGGAACGGATGCAGGCCAAGCTGACCACCGCCGATCCCGACCGCTATATCGTCACCTGCAACAAACGCCGGGTGCCGATGACGCGCACCGGAACCAACGGCGTGGCCGTGGGCGGTGTGCGGTTCAAGGCCTGGCAACCGCCCCTTGCGCTGCATCCGGTATTGCCGGTGGATGCGCCCCTGGTATTCGACATCTACGACACCTGGACCGGCAAGGCCCTGGGGGGCTGCACCTATCACGTCGCCCATCCGGGCGGGCGCAACTATGACACCTTCCCGGTCAACGGCAACGAGGCCGAGGCGCGCCGCCTTGCGCGATTCCAGCCTTTCGGCCACAGCGCCGGCGACTGGGCGCCGGTGGCCGAGCATCCTCATCCTGAGTATCCGATGACCCTTGATTTGCGTCGAATGCCCAATTCATGACCGTTTTATGAACAATTCTGTTGGACTTTGCTGCCGCGCAGTGCCAACATGATGGCGTGAGTTCGAGATCTGATGGCGCTCGTGGGAGGAGACCCGATACCATCCGGGGGCCTGTAGGCCGCCAGGATAACCGCCATCGGCGCTGCCCCCGGAGTTCCCTTGTGCGAACCCGGGGGTGGTGAACCATTCTGATATACCCTCTTTATTCCCGTGTTTTAGCAGTTGCCCGGCGAAGCCTGAAATCTGCTGGATCTTCTCGGTGGACCAGATAGGTTTACAGGGTCAGGCCGGGCGCGCCTTGACAGCGGAGATCGCGTAATTGGGGCATGACGTGAACACATTGGCGGCTTTTGCAGTCTTTTGTGGAATATTTGTGGTTGCACCTGCGCAGGCGGGCGATCTGCCTTCGCCAGTGACAGATGACATGTACGCGCCCACGCAACTGGCCGAGGTCGAGCTGGGGCAACTTCTGTTCTGGGATCCGATCCTGTCGGGCAATCGCAACATTGCCTGCGGCACCTGTCACCACCCTGAATTCGCCACCAGCGATGGGATGTCGCTGGGCATCGGCGAGGGTGGCATCGGCATTGGCCCTGCGCGACAGCTTGACGCCGCAAACCCGCCCGAAGATTTCATTCCGCGCAACGCCCCCGCGTTGTTCAATCTGGGGGCGCGGGATTTCACCGTGATGTTCCACGATGGCCGGGTCGAGACCGACCCGCGCCAGCCCAGCGGCATCCGCAGCCCGATGGGCGCGGAAATGCTGGACGGATTTTCCGGCATTCTTTCGGCGCAAACCATGTTTCCGGTGCTGTCGGCGGATGAAATGGCCGGACAGTTCACCGAAAACGACGTGGCGCGCGCCGTGCGCATGGGCCTGATCACCGGACCCGGCGGCGCCTGGGACATCCTGAGCCAGCGGGTGAGCGAAAATGCGGCGTATCGCGCGCATTTTGCCGACGCCTACCCCGACATCGCCGCGGGGCGTGCTATCGGTTTCAGCGATATTTCCAATGCCATCGCCGCCTTCATCGCCTTTGAGTGGCGCAGCGACACGGCACCGTTCGATGCGGTGTTGCGCGGCCAGCACACCCTGACAGGCGGCGCGGCGCGGGGCATGGATCTGTTTTACGGCGCGGCACACTGTTCCACCTGCCACTCCGGGCCGTTCCAGACTGACCACGGGTTTCATGCCATGGGGGTGCCGCAATTCGGGCCGGGCAAGGCGGCCAGCTTCGAGACGCACCAGCGCGATGAAGGCCGGATGGAGGTGACGGGCCGTCCCGAAGATGCGTTCAAATTCCGCACGCCCAGCCTGCGCAACGTCGCCTTTACCGCGCCCTATGGGCATACTGGGGCCTTTGTCGAATTGTCGGAATTCCTTAAGTTTCATGCCGATCCGGTGGGGCAATCCAAGACATATGTTGCAAAAGTGCAATTGACTCCGGGGATGGACCACGCCACGGCGCTGGCCCCGCTGAGCGATGCCGGCCTGACCGGCGAGATTTTGGCCGCCGTTTCGACGCCTCCGCTGGCCCTGGACGATGCAGATATTGCCGCTTTGACAGCGTTTCTGCACAGCCTGTCTGACCCGGCGGCGGTCGTCGGTCGGCTGGGCATTCCACTGAGCGTACCCAGCGGGTTGCCGGTGGATCGCTGAGCCACGACCCGGTGTGCGTTTTTCGACGCCGACGCCTCCGGCGGGAGTATTTTGACAAAGAAGAAGCCGGGGTCAGTTGGCAGAACGGAAGGTGGGACTGGTACCGATCAAGGATAATGTGCCCCTTGTGTTCGCCGGAACGGTCAGCCACCCCCCGATGCCGGCAAGGCGGATGTCGACACTGGCCGCGCCGCCCAGGCCAAAATGGTGCAGCCCCGCCTGACCGCTGGCATGGCCCCCGCCAATGGTGATTTCGCGCTGTTCGATGCGGCCCCCAGGATAACGAAGTTCGATCCAGCCGCCCACCGCCCGGGTGTTTGGCGCGTCGGCCTCGATTTCAAGCAGCAGCCAGTTTCCGGTATTTTCAGTTTCGTTTTCAAACACTTCCAAAGGCGCGCGGCGATTCACCACGACCAGATCCAAACGCCCGTCGAGATTGAGATCGTACAGCCCCGCCCCCCGGCTGCGGTGCGGGCTGGCCACGCCCGCAGTCACGCCTTGGTCGATGAACGGCCCGTCAGGGGTGCGGATCAGCAGGTTGTTCGGGTCATCGGCGGCCATGCCGGGCATCTGATCGACGTTGCCTTTGGCAATGAACAGATCGGACCAGCCATCATTGTCGACATCGCCGAATTCGGCGTGCCAGCCGGTGGAAGGGCGGCCATCATCGGTATCGACCGGGCGCTGCACATAGCTGCCAAAGCTGTAGGGCGCGTTTTCATAGACGCCGCCGGGGCGGGCGAATTGCAACAGCTGATCCCCCATCGAGGTCAGCATCACCTCGGGCAGGCCGTCGCCGGTGATGTCACGGCTGGCAATCCCCATGCCCCAAAGCATCAGCCGCGGCCAGCCATCGGCTTCGCCCAGCGGCGCAAGCGTGTCGAGGCGCACCATCTGCTCGGCCCCGTCGCGGACATAATATTGCCGATCGTTGCTGATCCGCAGATCCCGCCGCCCCGTGCGCGCCCAATCGGAAATCAGCATCGACAGCGGACAATAGCCGGGCGCAAGCGCAATCGGCGGGCCATAGGTTGCACCGACCGGGCGCAGCAGCACGTTGTCGTCGCAGGTTCCGAAGGGCCCCGCCGGATTGCTGCGATCAACGTAGTTGCCGAAAGCCAGGGTGGGCCGGATCTGGCCCGCCTCCCATGTCGCGGAAAAGGCGGTTGTCCAGCCGTTACCGCCGGCGACACCCCATTGCGCCGTGGCGTCGGTAAAGCTGCAATCGCCGTGCCCGCGCAACAGCAGGTTCGCCCCCACCCGCAGCACGGCAAGGTCAAGCAGCCCGTCACCGTCGATGTCCAGCGGATAGGCGCCGGTGACGCCGGTCAGGTTGGCCATCGGGCCGGTGGCAAAACGGATCGGCGCGCCGGGGGCCTCTGTCACGTTGACGAACAGATGCGCCGGATCGGTGCCCCCGGCGACGAACAGATCGCCATAGGAATCGCCGTTGCAATCGAAGATCGCCACGCCACCGCCCACGAAATGTTCCCAGCCTCCGGAATACAGATGTTGGATCGGCAGATCGGCGGATCGGTCGGCAAAGCGCACCTCGGCCAGGGCGGGAGTGGCGGCCAGCACCGCAATCAGCAGCCGGATCATTGCGCCGTTCCCGGACCGACCGCGCCCAGCATCTCGGCCGTAATATGCGACAGTGCCAGGGCGGCCGCGCCCCGCGCCCAGATCATGTCGCCCCAGGCGTGGATTTCCACCCGCGGCGCGGGCCGGTCAACCTGAATCGAGACATTGGCAAGTTCCGCCAGCACCTCGTCGGCATAGAGATAATCATAGCGCATCCTCTCGCCCGAAAGCAGGATCAGTTCGGGATCGAACAAGTTGATGATATTGCCGATGCCAACGGCCAGATAGCGCCCGGCGCGCCGAAAGATCGAGCGCGCGGCGCGGTTGCCGCCCTTGGCCTGGGCATAGAGGCTTTCCAGCATATGCGCCGTCGGCACGCTGCCCGGTTGCCAGTTCAGGGCGGTCGATGCTTCGCGCACCAGCGCATAATCGGCAACATAGGCCTCAAGACAACCGCGCTGACCACAGCGGCACAGGGCCCCGTCCAGCTGCACCTTGGTGTGGCCCAGTTCCGTGCCCAGCCCCCGCGCCCCCCGGAACAGCCGGTTGTTCAACACCAGCCCCATGCCCACCCCGTGTTCGATGGTGACGACGGCAAAATTGCCAACCGCGCGACCGCCGCCAAACCACAACTCGGCCAGGGTCACCAGGTTGGCGTCGTTTTCGATCACCACCGGACAGCGCAGGCGATCCTGGATCATCGCGCACAGCGGTTCGTTCGACCCGCGCATCAGTGGCGACCACAGTACACAGCCCAGATCGCTGTCGATATAGCCGGGCAGGCCCACCCCCACGGCGCGGATGTGGGCGCGGGTCAGGCCCGCCTCTTGCACGGCCATGTTCAACAGGCGTTCGGTTTGGTCAACCACCTCGGCCGGGCTGAGCGACAAGACACCGCTGCGCAGGGTGATTTCGGCCAGGGGGGTGCCGGCAAAATCGTGGATCACCGCCGTGTGGGCCGCCTCGGAAAACTTGATCCCCGCGACATGGCCCGCCTCGGGGCGCACGGCAAGGGCCACGGGCGGACGGCCGCGCAGGCCATCGCCGTCCCGCTGCAACGCGATTTCATGAAGATACCCGCCCGCGATCAGATCGGTCGTGGCCGCGGTCACGCTGGCCGGGCTGACGCCCAGATGGCGGGCCAGTTCGACCCGCGGCATGGCCCCATGGGCGCGCACCGATTCGAACAGTGCCAAGCGCAGGGGCGTGGCCGATTCGCTGGCTTGGCGCAGTGGTCCGCAGCCGATGGGCTGGGCCGGCAATGTCGCGGCATCGTCGGCTGAAATTTCTTCAGATACCATATGAAACTATCCCCCCGGGACGATCAGCGCCCATTTTGCAGGCATATTTTTCCGATTGTCCCGGACAGGTTACGCAAAATCAGCCAGTGCGCAAACTATTTATTTTGACACCTGAATTAAATCGCGCCATGATGCTTGGGCAATATGCAACTGACTGCCGCCGTAAGAGCGGTGGCAGCATTCGGGAGGAATACCATGCGTCTTACGCTTCTGGCAGCCGCCGCGCTGTCCACATCACTCACATCCATGGCCTATGCGGGTTCGCATTCGCTGACCGTTGGCGTCAGCTGGTCGAACTTTCAGGAAGAACGCTGGAAGACCGACGAAGCCGCGATCAAGGCCAAGCTGGAAGAGCTGGGCGCGAACTATATCTCGTCCGATGCCCAGGCCAGCGCTGCCAAGCAGCTGACCGACATCGAGGCGCTGATTGCCCAGGGCGCCAATGCCCTGATCATTCTGGCGATGGACAAGGACGCCATCGGCACCGCGATCGACCAGGCCGCAGCCGAGGACATTCCTGTCGTCGGCTATGACCGTCTGATCGAGGACGAGCGCGCGTTCTATCTGACCTTCGACAACAAGGGCGTGGGCCGCATCATCGCGGAAACCGTGCAGGGCGTGGCCGGCGACGGCAACTATGCCATCATCAAGGGCGATCCGGGCGACCCCAACGCGCTTTTCCTGCTGGAAGGCATGATGGAGGTGATCGGTGACGAAGTGGCCGCAGGCACGATCAAGATTGCCGGCGAAGCCTTTTCCGACGGCTGGAAGCCCGAAAACGCCCAAAAGAACATGGAACAGATCCTGACCGCCAACAACAACGAGGTTGACGCGGTTCTGGCCGAGAATGACGGCATGGCCGGTGGCGTCATCGCCGCGCTGGCCGCTCAGGGGCTGACCATCCCGGTTGGCGGACAGGACGGCGACCTGGCCGCGCTGAACCGCGTGGCGCGTGGCACCCAGACCGTTTCGGTCTGGAAAAACAGCCGTGATCTGGGCGCCAAGGCGGCCGAAATTGCCGTGGCCCTGGCCGGTGGCGCGGCCCTGTCCGATGTTGACGGTGCTGTGCAGTGGTCGGGCGGCGAGAAGGGCGTTGAAATGAACGCCATTTTCCTTGATCCCACGCCGATCACCAAGGAGACGCTGAACCTGGCCATCGACGCCGGCCACATCAGCAAAGAGCAAGCCTGTGAAGGCGCGATGGACGGCGTCGCCGCCTGCCAATAACGCCTTGATCGTTCCGGCGCGCCGATGGTGCGCGCCGGAACATCCCCGGACAGTTCCCGGCCTGCCTTGCCCTGCCCTGCCCTGCCCCGCAACAGCCTGCGCAGCGCACTGCGGTGCATCGTCGCCGGGCCATTCCCACAGCCCGTCACAGCGCTGGATCCCTTGCCATGACCGATTCCACTTCGATCCCTGCCGACACCCCCAAACCGCAGGAAGGTCTCTTTGCCCGTTTTCTCAAGGCGACCGAACTTGACACCCGTCTGATCGGCATGATTGGCGCGCTCGCGCTGATCTGGATCGGATTTCACATGTATGGCGCGCTGGTCAACGGGTTTGGCGCGTTTCTGACGCCGCGCAACCTGTGGAACCTGTCGGTGCAAACCTCGTCGATCGGGATCATGGCAACCGGCATGGTTCTGGTGATCGTGACGCGCCACATCGACCTTTCGGTGGGGTCGATGCTGGGCTTTTGTGCCATCGTCATGGGATTGTTGCAGGTCTATATCCTGCCGCCGGTTCTGGGCCTGGGGCATCCGATGATCTGGGTGATTGCCGCGGCCAGCGGTATGGCGCTGGGCTGTCTGATCGGCGCGTTCCACGGCTGGCTGATCGCCTATCGTGGCATTCCGGCGTTCATCGTTACCCTTGGCGGGCTTCTGGTGTGGCGCGGTGCGGGGTTTCTTGTGGCCCGCGGCGAAACGATTTCGCCGGTGGACAGCACCTTTGCCCTGCTGGGCGGCGGGCCCTATGGCGCCATCGGCGCCACCGGCAGCTGGATCGTCGGGCTGCTGGGCTGCGCCGGTGTCATTTTTGGCGTGCTGAACGGGCGACGCCAGCGGCGCAAGTTCAAGTTCGCGCTGCGCCCGGTCTGGGCCGACACGTTCCTTGGCATTCTGGGGTGCGGCGCGATCATCGGTGCGGTGCTGCTGGTCAATTCCTATCCCTGGCCGCGGGGCATCGTGCGCCAGTATGCGGCGCGCGAAGGGCTTACCCTGCCCGAGGACGGGCTGTTCATCAGCCACGGCTTTGCCATTCCTGTTCTGATCCTTGTTGCCGTCGGCCTTGTCATGACGGTTCTGATGAACCGCACGCGGTTCGGCCGCTATGTGTTCGCCATCGGCGGCAACCCCGAAGCGGCGGCCCTGGCCGGGATCAACACCAAGATGATGACGGTCAAGATCTTTGCGATCATGGGCTTTCTCGCTGGCCTGTCGGCGGTCGTCGCCAGCGCCCGGCTGAACTCGGCCACCAACGCTCTGGGCGAACTGGACGAACTGTACGTCATCGCCGCCGCGGTGATTGGCGGCACCTCTCTGGCCGGGGGGGTTGGCACGATTTTCGGTGCGATTCTGGGCGCGCTGGTCATGCAAAGCCTGCAGACCGGCATGGTTCTGATCGGCTTTGACGCGGCGATCCAGCGCATTGTCGTGGGCGCCGTCCTGGTTCTGGCCGTCTGGCTGGATATTCTGTACCGCCGCAATTCCAAGTGAGGGCTGACATGAACACCCAAAAAGGCACCCCGCTGGTCGAGATGCGCGACATCTCGATCGCCTTCGGCGGCATCAAGGCTGTCGATCACGTTTCCGTCGATCTTTACCCGGGCGAGGTTGTGGGCCTGTTGGGCCATAATGGCGCGGGCAAATCGACCCTGATCAAATGCTTGTCGGGCGCCTATCAGGCGGATTCGGGTGAAATTTTCGTCAACGGCGAAAAGGCAACGATCAACAATCCCCGCGATGCGCGCAGCTATAACATCGAAACGATCTATCAGACGCTGGCCCTGGCCGACAATCTGGATGCCGCCAGCAACCTGTTTCTGGGCCGCGAACTGACCACCTCGCTGGGCTTTGTGGACGACGCCCAGATGGAGGCCGAGACCCGCAAGATCATGTACCGCCTGAACCCGAACTTTCAGAAGTTCGCCGCGCCCGTTTCGGCCCTGTCGGGCGGTCAACGCCAATCGGTGGCGATTGCGCGGGCGGTGTATTTCAACGCCCGTATCCTGATCATGGACGAACCCACAGCCGCACTGGGCCCGCAGGAAACCCGGATGGTGGGCGAGCTGATCGCCGAGCTGAAGCGTCAGGGGCTGGGCATCTTCCTGATCTCCCACGACATTCATGATGTGATGGATCTGTGCGACCGGGTGTCGGTGATGAAAAACGGACAGCTTGTGGGCACCGTTGACGTGGCCGACGTGACCGATGATGAAATCCTCGGAATGATCATCCTGGGCAAAAGGCCCGAGCGCGCGGCATGAGCACCTATATCGGGCTGGATCTGGGCACCTCGTCGCTGAAGGCGATCCTGATCGACGAGGATCAGACGGTTCTGGCCGAACACACGGTGCCCCTCATCGTGCAGCGGCCGCATGACGGGTGGTCGGAACAAGACCCCGCCGCCTGGCACAGCGCCGCCCTGGACGCCCTGCGCGCGCTGCACGATTGCAGCGGTGTGGCGGGGCTGGGCCTGTCGGGGCACATGCATGGCGCGACGCTGGTCGATGCCGATGACACCGTGCTGCGGCCCTGCATGTTGTGGAACGACACCCGCAGCGCGGTACAGGCCGCCAAAATGGACGCCGATCCGCGGTTTCGCGCGATCACCGGCAACATCGTGTTCCCCGGCTTTACCGCACCCAAGGTGGATTGGGTGCGAGAGAATGAACCAGAGATTTTTGACCGCATCGCCAAGGTTCTGTTGCCAAAGGATTATCTGCGCCTTTGCCTGACCGGCGCCCATGTGTCGGACATGTCGGACGCCGCCGGCACAAGTTGGCTGGACACCGGCGCGCGGGACTGGTCCGACGCTCTGTTGGCCGCCTGCCACCTGTCGCGCGACCAGATGCCAGCACTTGTCGAAGGCTCGGCCAGCAGCGGCACGTTGCGCGACACACTGGCGCGCGATCTGGGTCTGCCGGCGATGGTTGTGGCCGGGGGCGCGGGCGACAATGCCGCCGCCGCCATCGGCGCGGGCGTTGTGCGGGACGGCAGCGCCTTTCTGTCGCTTGGTACGTCCGGCGTTCTGTTTGCGGCCAACAACGGCTATCGCCCCGATCCGGCCACCGCCGTGCACAGTTTTTGCCACGCAGTGCCGGGCACCTGGCACCAGATGGGGGTGATCCTGGCGGCAACCGATGCGCTGAACTGGCTGGCCACCCTGACCGGGCAGTCACCAGCAGAGCTGACCCGAGATCTGGGGCCGCTGTGCGCGCCTTCGAAAACCCTGTTCCTGCCTTATCTCGGCGGCGAGCGGACGCCGCACAACGATGCGGCGATCCGCGGCCAGTTCCTGCACCTCGACCACGCCACCGATGCCAAGGCAGCCGCGCGTGCGGTTTTGCAAGGGGTTGCCTTTGCCTTTGCCGATTGCCGTGATGCCCTGGCCGCAACCGGCACCGCGATCACGTCGGCCCTGGCGCTGGGTGGCGGCAGCAAATCGGACTACTGGTTGCAGACCATCGCCACCACCCTGAACATCCCGCTGGAGGTGCCGAAGGATGGCGATTTCGGCGCCGCCCTTGGCGCTGCGCGCCTGGGCATGATGGCAGCAACGGGGGCAGGCGTCGAAATTGCCACGCCGCCGCCCATCGCGCGGGCCGTGGCACCAGACCCCGCGCTGACCCAAGCGTTTACCGACCAACACGCGCGCTATCGCGCGGCCTATGACCTTCTCAAGGACCACTGACATGAGCTATTTCGACGGGATCGCCCCGGTAACCTTTGCGGGCACCGACAGCACGTCCGACCTGGCGTTCCGCCATTACAACCCGGACGAAATGCTGATGGGCAAGCGGATGGAAGACCACCTGCGCTTTGCCTGCGCCTGGTGGCATTCCTTTGCCTGGCCGGGCGGCGACCCGTTCGGCGGCCAGACCTTTGATCGCCCCTGGTTCGGCGATGACATGGCGGCGGCCAAGCTGAAGGCCGATAACGCCTTTGATCTGTTTGCGATTCTGGGCCTGCCCTATTTTTGCTGGCACGATGCCGACATCCGCCCCGAAGGCGACAGCTTTGCCGAAAATGCCCGCAATCTGGCGGAAATGGTCGATTACATCGGCCAGAAGATGGAAACGTCAGGCATGAAATGCCTCTGGGGCACCGCCAATCTGTTCACCCACCGCCGGTTCATGTCGGGCGCCGCCACCAACCCCGACCCGGATGTCTTTGCCTGGTCGGCGGCCACGGTAAAAACCTGCATGGACGCCACAATGAATCTGGGCGGCGAAAACTATGTGCTGTGGGGCGGGCGCGAAGGCTATGAAACCCTGTTGAACACCGACCTGAGCCGCGAAGCCCAACAGGCCGGGGCGTTTCTGAACAAGGTGGTCGAGTACAAGTACAAGATCGGCTTCAAGGGCGCGATCCTGATCGAGCCGAAGCCGCAGGAGCCCAGCAAGCACCAATACGATTACGATGTCGCCACCGTTTACGGGTTCCTCAAGCGCTTCGGGTTGGAAAACGAGGTGCAGGTGAACATCGAACAGGGCCACGCCATTCTGGCCGGCCATTCGTTCGAGCATGAACTGGCCATGGCGGCGTCGCTGGGAATTTTCGGGTCGATCGACATGAACCGCAACGATTATCAATCAGGCTGGGACACCGACCAGTTTCCCGACAACCCACGCGAGGCGGCGCTGGCCTATTACGAGGTGCTGCGCGCCGGCGGGTTCACCACCGGCGGCACCAATTTCGACGCCAAGATCCGACGTCAGTCGCTGGACCCGCTGGACCTGGTGGCGGCCCATGTGGGCGGGATGGATGTCTGCGCGCGCGGCCTGAAGGCGGCGGCGGCGATGCTGGGCGATGGCGTTCTGGAACAGGCCCGCGCCGCCCGCTATGCCGGCTGGGACACATCGGACGGGCACGCGCTGTTGGGGCAATCCCTGGACGAGATCCACGATCTGGTGGTGGCGGCCGACCTGCGCCCTGAACCCCGGTCGGGACGGCAGGAGATCCTGGAGAATGTCGTATCGCGCTATGTTTGAGCAGCGGACCGGGGCTCTGCCCCGGACCCCGAGGTATTTCCGGCAAGAAAGAGATGATCAGGCCGGATCGGTGTGGGCGGGGATCAGCCTGAACGCCACGCTGGCGCGGTTCCAGGCGTTGATCGTGATCACAATGAAGGTGAGTTCGGCGAGGGATCGGTCGTCGAACCGGGCTTGGGCGACGGTGTAGGTGGCGTCGGGCACGCCGCCGGTGGGAAGGTGGGTCAGGGTTTCGGCCCAGAGCAGCGCCGCCTTTTCGCGGGCGTCAAACAGCGGTGAATCGCGCCAGACGGCAAGGGCGTGCAGGCGGGTGTCGGTTTCGCCAAAGCCTTTGGCGTGGCGGATGTGCGTGTCGACGCAGTAGGCGCAGCCGTTCATCTGCGACACGCGGACGTTGATCAATTCTCGCAATGTGTCATCAATCGTCGTATCGCGCAGGGCGCGGGTGAACGACAGCAGCTTGCGCGTCAGATCGGGGGCGGTTTTGGTATAGTCAGGGCGGCTCATGGGCTGGGCTTTCGGGCAAGGGCCGCGCTGGCGGCGGCCATGATAGGGGACGACATAACGCTTTCAGCCCAGGTTTCGGCACCTGCGGCGATTGCATCGGTGAGTTCGACATGATGGCGCAAAGAGCATTTCAGGTCTTCTTCGGAATACAGGTAATAGGTGCGCGCCACCATTGCCGCGTCTACCGCGATGCTGATCAGGGCGCTCAGCCGGGGCGCGCGGGCAGCCTCGACGATGGTGCGGTGGAACCGGTCATTGGCCCGGGCGATCACCTCGTAATCCAGCTGCGATTTCGGGCGGGTGTGGCGGGAAATTTCGGCACAGGTTTCGCTCAGGGCGGCGACATGTTCTTCTGTTGCATACGTCGCCGCGCGGCGGGCGGCATATGCTTCCAGCAGGCGACGGATCTCGAAAATCTGTTCGATCTCGTCGGTTGGAAACGCCGCGACACGGGTGGTATAGCCCTGTTGTTTTTCGACGAAGCCTTCAAGGATCAGGCGCGAAATCGCCTCGCGCACCGGCGTGCGCGACAGGGCCAGATCGGCGGCAAGGCGCTGTTCGATCAAACGCTCACCCTCGGCGAGATCGCCGGTGACGATGGCCCGGCGGATCGCGACATAGGCCTGTTCGGCAGCTGGAATGCGTGGGGTTTCGGTCATCACGCCGCCTTGTTGGGAAAGCCGCCCGCCTTCATCACCATGCCGGGCACCGCGTGGCCCAGTTGCGCCTGAAGCCATTCGGCGGCGGCAATGGATTTGTCGAGATCCATCCCGGTTTTCACGCCGGAGCGATCCAGCATGTACAGCAGATCTTCCGTGGCGATGTTGCCGGTGGCGCGCGGCGCAAAGGGACACTCCCCAACGCCGCCGAACGACGCGTCAAGGGCGCGCGCGCCTGCCTCGATCGCGACCCAGGCGTTGGCGATGCCGGTGTTGCGGGTGTTGTGCAGGTGCAACCGGATCGGCATGGCCGGATGGGCACGGCGGATTTCACCCACGCGTTCTGTCACATCACGCGGGGTGGCGACACCGATCATATCGGCCAGGGCCAGTTCCACCGGGCCGGCCGCGACGCAGGCATCGAGCACCGCCATCAACCGCGCCAGCGGCACTTCGCCCTCGAACGGACAGCCGAAAGCGGCGGCGATGGTCACGCCCTGATTCTTCAGGTTGAAGGTATCGCTCGCCACGACTACGAAATTCGCCTCGTCCAGACCTGAGGCGACGGCGCGATCAAACCCCCGCCGGTTCAGCGCCAGGCCGATATGCCGCCCGGTGCCACGCGGCAACGCCGCCGCCACCGCATCGGCATCGGCCATCTGCGGCACGCGTTTGGGATTGATAAAGCTGGTCACCTCGATGCGTGCCGCGTCAACCTCGGTCGCGCGGCGGATGAGTTCCAGTTTTGTGGGAGTGGCAAGCAGCGTCTTGTCGTTTTGTATACCATATCGCGGCAAAACCTAGATTATTTGTATATTTTCCATCTTTCTTTCTCGAATCTGTTTGATTTCTGCATACACTTTCGGGATCACCTAAGCGATGGCTGTTGCAACTCGCGCCGTCATGCCTTTCACGCCGGGGTCAAACGCACCGGCCAAAGCCGACTTGCCAGAATTCCAGCGGAACCATTGCATGATCCATCTTTGGTTTTTCCAATATCCCCGGCGGTCTGTGGGGCTGGCCCTCCAGACAGCGTTGCCCGGATGAGTGATCTGACGGAAAACTATGCGCGGGCCAGGTATCACGCGCAACAGCGTTGGGGCACAAAACCCGCCCTGATCCTGATCGATTTCGCCAATGCCTATTACGATGAAACCTCGCCGCTGTTTGGCGGCGAAGGCTGTCAGATCGCGCTGGACAACGCCGCGATTCTGGCTGACGCCGCCCGCGATGCAGGTGTGCCGGTGATCTTCACCGAAGTGAAATACCAGCCCGGCGGCGGCGATGGCGGGGCGTTCTATGCCAAGGTGCCTGCGCTCAGCGTGTTCGACGCCGGCCGGGAAACCCAGAGATTGGCCCCGCCCCTGCGCGTGGAGCCGAGCGATGTGATGGTCACCAAACAATACCCCAGCGCATTCTTCGCCACCTCGCTGAGCGCCACCCTGCGCCACCTGATGATCGACACGGTGTTGCTGAGCGGCGTGACCACGTCGGGCTGCGTGCGCGCCACCTGAAGTGACAGCATTTCACACGGCTTCGTCACCCTGGTGGTCAGGGATGCGGTGGGCGACCGGGACGAGGCCCCCCATGCCGCGAACCTGTTCGACATGTCCGCCAAATATGCCGATCTGCTGACCACGTGCGCAGCCATCGCTTTTTTCAATGACTGCATCACGGCAAATTCCACCTGAGCTGGCGCTTTTTCTACGGTTCGGGCGTGTCCGACCGCTCGCCGATTTCTTGTCCGGCGCCACAGATCAGCGGCAGCAATATTCGCGGAACCGAGGCTTTGCAGGGACAGGCCCCTTGACAGGGAAGACCACTTCGGTTTTTTTGGAAACGTTTACGGGCCGAATGGAAACCTTTCCAAATGGGAAAACGGTAGCAGATGGATCGACTTGTGGAAGATGCAGTTGACCTGCTGCGCGTTGCGGGACTGTCCCGGCGATACGGGGCAACCGTCGCGTTAAAACATGTCGACATCACCATCCGCGCAGGCGAGGTTCACGCGATCCTCGGCGAAAATGGCGCGGGCAAGTCGACGCTGGTCAAGATCCTGTCCGGCGTGGTGCAGCCGAACGAAGGGCAGATGTTGCTGGATGGTGCGCCGCATACGCCACGCTCGATTTTCGACGCACGGAATTGTGGCGTCTCGACGGCGTTTCAGGAACTCAGCCTGATCCCGCACATGACAGTGGCCGAAAATCTGCTTTTGCCGAACGTATCGCGTGGTTGGGTCTGGCCCGAGCGAAAGCGTTCGATCCTGGCGCGTGCCGGCGAAATTATGGCAGATTGGGAAATTGTCGACATCGCCCCGGAAAGCCTGGTCGAAGACCTGCCGCTGGCCCAGCGACAGCGGATCGAGATCACCCGCGCCCTGTCCCATGCCCGGGGGTTGCTTGTGCTTGACGAACCGACGGCGGCGTTGCCCGACACGCGCTGGCTGTTTCGTCAGATCCGGCGGCTGACCGGGCTGGGCGTGGCGGTCATGTATATCTCGCACCGTTTGAGCGAAGTGCGCGAAATCTGCCAGCAGGCGACGATCCTGCGCAACGGCACAACGATCGAAACTGTGCGCCTCGCGGGGGTGGACGATGCCGGGATCTTTGCAATGATGGTCGGCCATGCCCCGTCCGATCCGACCGCCCGGACGGTGGACAGCACCGCAAGCGGCGCGGTGCTGCTTACGGCGCGCGATCTTTGCGTCGGCGCCGTGCAGGGGCTGAACCTTGATCTGCGCGCCGGTGAAATTGTCGGCGTGGCCGCCCTTGAGGGACAGGGTCAGCAAGATCTGTTCCGGGTGCTTGGCGGTGTGACACGGCGCGATTCAGGGCAGATTGCGGTGGGGGGAGTCGAGGCCGATCTCGGATCGCCCGGAAAGGCGCAGCGCACCGGCCCCGGCATCGCCTTCGTACCCGAAGAACGCAAGACCGATGGAATATTTGAAAACCTGACCGCCGCTTCGAACATCGTCATGGCCGATTTTGCGGCTGGCGGCGGCGGGTGGTTTGTCAACGGACAGATCGAGCGTCGGCGCGCCGGCACGTCGGCTGCGCGGGTCGCCCTTGCGCCGCGCTATCTCGATTTCGAGGTGGGCAACCTGTCGGGCGGCAACCAGCAGAAGGTGCTGTTGGCCCGCGCCCTGATGTCAGGCGCCAAGATCCTGGTGCTGTTCGATCCCGCGCGGGGGGTCGATGTGGGTACCAAACAATCAATCTATGCGATGATGCGCGATTTCGTAAAATCCGGTGGCACGATCCTGTTCTATTCTTCGGAGCTGAGCGAATTGGTGCATCTCAGCTCGCGTTGTCTGGTGATGTATGACGGACGGATCGTCGCCGATTTGCCTGGCCCGATCCTGAGCGAAGAGACGCTTCTGGCCGCCGCCCACGGGCCGCAGGGCATGAAGGAGGCTTCGTGATGACCGACGCAATCCGCGGCCGTGATCGTGCCCCGCGCAAAACACCCCTGATTTCGATCCGTTACATCGCGGACAGCGCGTTCCTGATCGTTGTAATCTATGCGCTCATGGCGGTGATCTATGTCGCGGTGCAACCTTCGGCGCTGTCGGCCTATTCCATCGAATCGCTGCTGAACAATTCACTGCCGCTGATGCTGGCGGCGGCGGGGGCAACATTCGTGATCTTGCAGGGCGGGTTCGATCTGTCGGTAGCCGGCACGATCTCACTGGTGAACGTGACCATCGCTATCAACCCCCATGACGGGCCGGGCGGGGCGCTTTGGGTGCTTGGCATATCTCTGGCCATTGGAATCACCGTGGGGGCAATCAACGGGTTCATCGTCGCCTATCTGCGGATTCAGTCCATAGCGGCGACGCTGGCCACGATGATCATCGGACAGGGTGCCGCCCTGATCATCCTCAAGGCGCCCGGCGGGTCGGTGTCGGATTTCATGGTCTACGGGCTGACCGGTTCCGTGGTTGACAGGTTGCCCTTCGCACTGGTCATCGCGCTGTGCGTCATGGCGTTCTGGACCGTGTACAGCCGCACTGATGCGGGCCGCAACCTGATGGCCGTCGGGCAGGACCGCAAGGCGGCGGCGCTGTCGGGTATCAATGTGCGGCGCACCGAATTTCTCGCCTTCGTCTGGGCCGGTGCCTTTTACGCGCTGGCCGCCTATATGCTGGCCGCCCAGACCTCGACAGGGAACCCGGCGGCAGGAACGCCCTTTCTGTTGCTCACCTTCGCCGCCGTTGCCCTTGGCGGCACCGCCTTTGGCGGTGGGCGGGGCGGTGTGACTGCATCGCTGTTCGGGGCGGCAACACTGATGTTGATGCAGAAGGTGCTGTTCTCGCTTGGCGTTTCATCGTTCTATACCGGGGTCATCCAGGGCCTGATCATGATTGCCGCTGTGTTGTTCGCCAGTGCCGTGAACCACGCCGCCAGACCGAAGGGCCACGGATGATGTCCAGCGATACCGGCACCCCCGAGCGTTCAGCGCGCACCGAAGACACCCGGACAAGCCAGCGGATCAGCCCCACAGTCGTTACCGTTGCCACGATCTATGGTCTGGTTCTGGTGATGATCCTCGCCTCGCGCCTGATCAGCCCGTCTTTCGGTGGCCTGTCCCAGCTTGAGACGATCCTGTATCTCAGTTCGTTCCTGGTGTTTTGCGCCTTTGGTCAGGGTCTTGTCATCCTTGTACGCGGGCTTGATCTGTCGGTCGCGTCGGTGATCACGGTGGGCGGCGTTCTGTCGGCATCATTGATGGACGGCAGCAACACCGGGCTGTTGCATGTCATCCCGACGATTCTGCTGGCCTGTGCGCTGATCGGCATCGTCAACGGAATCGGCGTGACGGTGTTCAACATGCCACCGTTCATCATGACGATGGCCTCGGGGATCATCGTTTACAGCCTGTGCCTGGGCTTCACCGGCGGAACACCGCGCGGATTTCCAGCCCCCGCGATGAACGATTTCATGCAGGCGCGCGTTTTCGGAATTCCGTCGCCGATCTGGCTGCTGGTGGTATTCGCCGCGCTGGGCACCTTGGTGCAGTCGTTTTCGTCGTTTGGCCGAAAATTGACGGCGGTCGGAAACAACCCCGAGGCGGCCTATGTCGCCGGTTTGCCCGCCCGGCGGCTGATCATCGCGGTCTATGGCATTTCGGCGGCCTGTGCGGGTTTTACCGGTATCCTGCTGGCCAGCTATGCCAACGGCGCGACCCTGCGGATGGGCGACGATTATCTGCTGCCCTCGATCGCGGCGGTTGTCGTCGGCGGATCGTCCATTCTTGGCGGTCGGGGCACGTTCCTGGGCACCGTGGGCGGCGCCATGTTGCTCACCACGCTGTCCACGATCCTCAGCGCGCTGGGCATCGGCCAGGGCTGGAAAACCATCATGGAAGGCGGTGTGATCCTGCTGGCCCTGATCCTGTTGCGCAATCAGGTGTTTGACGGGCTGCGGGCGCTTGTGATGCGCAAGGACTGAACCCGATGATGACCTGCACAAACCTTTTACATTCGGCTCTGGAAACGCTTCCAGAACCACTTTGCACGACGTTCAAAACACTTCCAGGGAGGAAACCATGAAGACCACGACCAAAACACTGGCGCTGGCGGCGATGCTGGCGGGCACGACAATACTGGCATCGGGGGCCGCACAGGCCAAGACCGCCGATGGCAAATGGCTGATCTATCTCTCGCTCAGCTATTCCGGCAATGCCTGGCAAAGCGAAGCGGCAAACATCGTCAAGGCGCTGGCGGCAACCCCGCCCTTCAACGAAACGGTCGAACTGGTCGAGGTGATTTCGGGCACCGATCCGCAGGCGCAGATTTCGGATTACGAAAGCATGATCGCCAATGGGGCCGACGGCATCGTCAGTTTTCCGATTTCGTCGAACGCGCTGAACCGGGTGGTGCGCCGGGGTTGCAACGAAGATGTGCTGTTCTTCATGTATGACGGCACCGTGACCGAATCCTGCGCCTACAACATCAGCTTCCTGTCGGGCGGCTTTGGCGAGAATACGGCACAGGCCCTGGTCAACGAACTGGGCGGCAAGGGCAAGATCTTCCTGTCGCGCGGCGTGCCCGGCAACTCGGTGGACGAACGCCACACCGACGGCGCGATGCACATCTTCAACCAGTATCCGGAAATCGAAATCGCGGCAGAATACTACAGCTATTGGGATGACCGCACAACACAGCAGGAAACCGCCAAGGCGCTGGCCGCGCACCCCGATGTCGATGGCGTCTGGGCGCAGGCGGGTGAATTCGGCGTGATCCAGGCGCTGCTTCAGGCCAATCCCGATCGTCTTGTGCCGGTCACCGGCGAAAATTCGGCCGGGTTCCGTCTGGCGCTGGCAAATCCCGACATGCAGGCCAAAGGTCTGCGCGGGGTTTCGTCGGGGTCAGGCCCGGCGCAATCGGGTTTCGCCTTCAAGATCATGATGGAGATCCTGAACGGCCAGCGCGACGCACTGCCCGATGGCCAGCGCAACATCGAATATCCGCTGCCCTGGGTGCCGGCCGATGCGGTAAAGGTCTGTGAAGGCGACACTTTCGAAGAAGGCTGCAACGTGTTCACCGAAGACAAGGTGCCCAGCTCATTCGTGAGCGAGGTGTTCAACCCGGAACTTCTGCCCGAACTGTCGCTGATCTCGGCACTGGACGGGTTGCCAACGCCGGGGGCCACGATTCAGCCGCTGCCCGCTGAAGCGGTCAAACTGGCGCCCGACATGCCCGGCATCAACTGCCGTGGCTGCGATGCCCCGGCAAACCTTTATGAACTGACAAAGATCGAGGCAACGGTTCAGCCCTGATCCAAACTTCGGCCCGCGTCCTTTTTCGGGGGCGCGGGCCCCGCCGACCGTGATCGCGCGAATCTGGCGCGCGGGCAGACACAGATTATCCCTAAAGGAACTCAGGTCATGAGCATCGAATATCTCAAACGCGGTCGGTCAGACTCTGATCGCAGCGAAGACGACACCAAGGTTCGCCAGACCGTCGAGAGCATCCTGAAAGACATCGAACTGAGCGGCGACAAGGCCGTCCGCGACCTCTCCGAGAAGTTCGACAATTATTCCCCCGCCTCGTTCCGGCTGAGCCAGACCGAAATCGACGATCTGATTGAACAGCTGACGCCGCGCGAGATCGAGGATATCAAATTCGCCCAGGACCAGGTGCGCAACTTTGCCAAAGCGCAACGCGCGACGATGCTGGACCTTGAAATCGAAACCCTGCCCGGCGTGATCCTGGGGCACAAGAACATTCCCGTGCAATCGGTCGGCTGCTATGTGCCCGGCGGCAAGTTTCCGATGGTGGCCAGTGCGCATATGTCCGTGGTCACCGCATCGGTGGCCGGTGTAGCGCGCATCGTCGCCTGCACGCCACCGTTCAAGGGCAAACCCAACCCGGGCGTCATTGCCGCCATGCATTTTGGCGGCGCGCATGAGATTTTCGTTCTGGGCGGCATTCAGGCGGTTGGTGCGATGGCCCTTGGCACCGAAACGATGGAACCCGTTCACATGCTGGTCGGCCCCGGCAATGCCTTCGTGGCCGAGGCAAAGCGACAGTTGTACGGGCGCGTCGGGATCGACCTGTTTGCTGGGCCGACGGAAACCCTGATCATCGCGGATGAAACCGTCGATGCCGAGTTGTGCGCCACCGATCTGCTGGGCCAGGCCGAGCATGGCTACAACTCGCCCGCCGTGATGATCACCAATTCCCGCAGGCTGGCCAAAGCGACGCTGGACGAGATTGACCGTATCCTGCAAATCCTGCCCACCGCCGACACCGCCGGCAAAAGCTGGGAAGATTACGGTGAGATGATCCTGTGCGACACCTATGACGAGATGTTGCAGGTGGCCGATGATCTGGCCTCGGAACATGTGCAGGTGATGACCGACCGTGACGACTGGTTCCTTGAAAAGATGACGGCCTATGGCGCGCTGTTTCTCGGGGCGCGCACCAATGTGGCCAACGGTGACAAGGTGATCGGCACCAACCACACCCTGCCCACAAAGAAGGCCGGGCGCTATACTGGTGGGCTGTGGGTGGGCAAGTTCCTGAAAACCCATTCCTATCAGAAAATCCTGACGGATGAGGCGGCAACGATGGTGGGCGAATATGGCTCGCGCCTGTGCCTGTTGGAAGGCTTTGTCGGCCACGCCGAACAGTGCAATATCCGCGTGCGCCGCTATGGCGGGATCAATGTTCCTTACGGCGAGGGGGCGCCCTTCCACGAGGCGGCAGAATAGGAAAAGCACAATCAATGGACGCCCCCAAAGACACAAACGGAACGGATGCCCGATTTCGCAAGGCGCGTGTGACGGTGCGCGACATCGCACGCGAAGCGGGGGTTTCCATCGCAACGGTGTCGCGCGCGATCAGCAACGATCCGGCCATCGCCCAAGACACCCGCAACAGGGTGCTTCTGTTGGCGTCCGACATGGGGTACAGCCCGAACTTGTTCGCACGGGGGCTGATCACCAGGCGCAGTGGCATCGTTGCGGTGTTCGCCAACAACATCACCAACCCGTTTTATCCCGAGGTGATGGTAAAGCTGACCCGTCGGATGCAGGATGAACAGCTTCATACGATGCTGTTCACCTCGGACGAGAATGAAGAGGTGGAACGCGCGCTGCCCATGCTGCGACAGCTCAACCCCGATGTGGCCGTTATCCTTGCCGCAACCATGACATCAAAGGCCCTGGGCAATTTCGAGGACAGCCGCACGCCGGTGATCCTGTTCAACCGCTATGTCGAAGGGGCGGCGGCCAGTTCGGTATGTTGCGACAACTACGAAGGGGGGCGAATGGTGGCACAGCGGCTGGCGGCTGCGGGCCATCGTCATCTGGCCTTTATCGAGGGGCTGCCCAATGCCAGCACCAGTGTCGATCGGCGCAAGGGGTTTCTTGACGGCTGTGCCGAGGCCGGGCTTGCCCCGCCCTTGGTTCGCGCGGCGGGGGATTTCACCTATGAATCCGGCTATATGGCGATACAGGATTTGTTCGCGCGCGGATGTCCCATGGATGCGGTTTTCTGTGCCAACGACATCGTCGCCATCGGAGCAATGGATGCCGCGCGGGGTGTTCTGGGGCTGTCGATCCCCGACGATCTGTCGGTGATCGGGTTCGATGACATCGCAATGGCCAACTGGCCGTCCCATGATCTGACCACTGTGCGCCAACCGATGAATGCGATGATCGACCGGGTTGCAACCGAGATTTCGCGCATCCTGCAAACCGAAGGCCAGCCGCCCGAAAAACACTTTCTGCCCGGGCGTCTGATGGTGCGCGGATCGGCCCATCTTAGCCCGATGAAGGAGTGATCCGATGACGCGCCACACAAAGCGCATCCATGATGCCGCCTGCGACACCTGGGATCTGCCCCGCGCCGGACAGGGCGGCGATTTGCGCCCGCGCAGCGGACCCGATGACGTGACAGACCGCTATCTGGCCGCAATCGCCCCGGCCTATGACCGGTTGAGCCGGGTTCTGGCACAGCTGTGCGGGATTTTCCTGCTGGCGCTCACCCGCGACGCACAGGGCAACGGGCTGCACCTGGATCACGCCATGTATGGCGTCGCCCGCGATCAGCTGAACGAGGCGCGCGAGACTCTGGGCCGCGTGCCGGTTCCCGATCCCGCACACCGTCATCACGCCGCCATGGGCCAGATGGCCGCGCATCTTTCTGACGCGGCCCGCGACATGGACAGGATGTCGGCCCTGAAAACCACACCCGACCGCGACATCGCCAAGCGCGAGATCCTGAAACGTCTGGCCGAGGCGCAGCACCTGCTGATTGCCACAGCCGAGCCCGATTCCGGGATCACCCCGGTCGATTTCACACATGCCTGTTGCAACTGCACCACCGGTGCCGCCTGACACCACGCCGCTATCCAAGGGAGGACACGATGGCCGACTATTCGATCCATGTTCTGGAATACAGCTATGTTCCGCAATACCACAAAAGCGGGGTGTTGTATGGTGCCCACAATGAGGGATACGTCAAGCTGCCCTATTGCTATGTCCTGATCCGCAGCGCCGATCACGTCGCGCTGGTCGATGTGGGGTACAACCACAAGGACTATGGTAAGTTTCTGGCCGACAAGTTCGGCGTCGAAAACTGGCGGTCGCCGTCGGTGGTGCTGGGCGAACTGGGCCTGACGCCCGAGGATGTGGACACGGTGTTCATCACTCACGCCCATTTCGATCACTTCGGCAATGTCGAGGATTTTCCCAACGCAACCTTTTACATCCAGCGCGACGAGATCGAAAAATGGGTCTGGGCGATGTCCCTGCCCGACCGGTTGAAATGGATGATGATCGCGGTCGATCCCGGCGATGTGCTGCGCGGGGTCAACCTTGCCGCGCAGGGCCGACTGCGCACGATCGAGGGGTCGCTTGAAAATGTCCTGCCCGGCGTCGATCTGCATCTGGCCAAGGACAGCCACACCTTCGGGTCGATGTGGGTAACAGTACGCAACGATGGCAAGGCCCAGTCGGACGACACATGGGTTCTGGCGGGCGATCTGGTGTATCAGTTCAAAAACATCGAAAACGACGGTTCTGTTGTGGGGGTCGACAAGATGTACACCCCCGTGGGCCTGGCCCTCGGCAGCCAGATGAACCTGCTGCTGGCCACCGAGGACATGATGAAACAGACAGGATACGACTCGCACCGGGTGATCCCGATCCACGAGGAAGGGCTTGCCGATACCTTTCCCTGCCGGATCACCAAGGAAGGGCTGCGGATCAGCGAGATCTGCCTGGCCGACGGCGCCGGGTCCTTCGTCGCATGACCGCGCAGGGCATGGGCGACAGGGGCGTTGCCATCGTCGGGGCCGGGCTTGTCGGGATCGGCTGGGCCATTGTGTTCGCGCGGGCCGGGCTTGCGGTTCGGGTGCATGACAGCTCTGGCGTGCGGCTGGGCGATGTGCCCGCGCTGATGCGCCGGTCGCTTGACGATCTGCACGATGCCGGATTGCTGGACGATCCCGACGCGGTAATGGCCCGCGTCAGCTGTCACGCGGATCTGCACGAGGCGGTGCGCGGCGTCGATTACGTTCAGGAATCGGTGCTTGAACTGGTGGATATGAAAATCGGCCTCTACCGCGACCTGGACAATCTGCTTGATGCGCATACCGTGGTCGGTTCCTCGTCCTCGGGCATCCCATCTTCGGCCTTCACGGCAGGGCTGGGTATCGCGCCGAACTGTCTGGTGGCTCATCCGGTGAACCCGCCCTATCTGGCGCGCATTGTCGAGCTTGTCCCCGCATCCTGGACACGGCCCGAAACCGTGGATGCGGTGCACGCCCTGATGACGCGGGTGGATCAGCACCCGATCCGGGTCACCCGCGAAGGTGAAGGGTTCGTTCTGAACCGGCTTCAGGGTGCGCTGCTGCGCGAGGCATGGGCGCTGTACGACGAAGGCTATTGTTCGCTGGCTGATCTGGACGCGACGATTTCCGAAGGATTGGGCCTGCGCTGGTCGTTCATGGGGCCGTTCGAAACAATTGACCTGAACGCCCCCGGCGGCATCCGCGATTATGCCGAGCGTCTTGGCGGGCTTTACCTGTCGATCGCCCGCGACCGTACCAATCCGCAACCCTGGAGCGCCGATCTGATCGCCCGTGTCGAGGCCGAGCGACGACAGACCCTGCCCGCCACAGATCTGGCCGAACGTGGCGCCTGGCGTGACCGGCGCCTTATGGCACTGGCGGCGCACAAAAAGGCGGTGGCCGACGCCGGATGACGGGGTTTCTGGCCCCGCCTATCGTGCGGTATATCCACCATCGACAAGGTGATAGCTGCCGTTCACAAAGCTGGCTCTGTCGGACAACAGGAAACAGGTCAGCGCCGAAACCTCGTCCGCGCGGCCCAGACGACCGGCAGGGTGCAACCCGACAAGGGCTTTCTTCAGCTCGGGGTCAAGTGCCGCCAGCAACGGCGTTTCGATGAAGGCCGGCCCAACCGCGTTTACCCTGATCCCCTGCCCCGCATATTCAAGGGCCGCCGTTTTGGTCAGGCCCTGCAAGGCGTGTTTGGCGGCGACATAGGCACAGGAATTCTCAAAGCCGACGCTGCCCAGAATCGACGACATGTTGACAATCGCGCCGCCCCCGGTTTTCAGCATTGCGGCAATCTGCGACCGCATGCCAAAGAACACACCGTTCAGGTTGACCCCGATCACCTGCTCCCACGACTCGAGCGGGTAATCGGCAAGCGGTGCCTGCGCGCCGCCGATGCCGGCATTGTTCACCGCAAGATGCAGCCCGCCATGCAACGAAACCGCCGTTTCGACCATCTGCGCCACCTGATCGGCGTCGGCCACATCGACGCGGTGCGCGACGGCAGTGCCGCCCTCGTCACGAATGGCCTCGGCAATGGCCTCGGCGGCCGCGATTTGCAGATCGGCAACCAGCACCCGCGCCCCGCGCTGGGCCAGTTCCTTGGCGATTGTGGCGCCGATGCCCGAACCGGCACCGGTCACCAGAGCCGACTTGCCCTCGAAATCTCTGTCCATCGCTCAACCCTTTGCGTTCATTCGCCCCCATGAAACCCGGTTCTAACGCCACCGCGTTGATCGGGATCAATTCCGGGCCTGCGATCCTTGGTAACGCTGCGGCACGTCACCCCGCCCCGTGACGGTGATGTCGAACAAAAACAAGCGGTGCGATGGCGCCACCCACCGGCAGACTGCCGGGTCAAAAACCGCGCGGCATGGCTTTGGCAAAGCACCGGCGCACTGAATTTCGAATTTCTGCTGCTCAAAAAATTTGCACTTCGCTTGTTTTTACGCCGTGGCAAGCAAATCCTTTGACTTTCCGACTGGACCACTGGTACGCTCAACCAACCACTGACAGGAGGTGTAAGCCGACATGGTTCAGACCACAGCGCAAAATCTTGCCGGACAGGACGGTCTTATCGGCGCGGTGCAGCGGTCTACCGTGCGCGATGTGATCGCCGAAAAGCTTGCGGCGCTGATCGCGTCGGGCGTGCTGTCGGTCGGGGATGAATTGCCCGGCGAACGTGAGCTTGCCTCGTCTCTGTCGGTCAGCCGCGAAACGGTGCGCGGCGCGGTTCAGATCCTGGCCGCCCACGGCATCCTGAAAGTGGCCCATGGCGCCCGCACCACCGTCGCGCGGGCCGATCCGGGCGCCTTGCCGATGCAGGCCACCCGCCCCCGCAGCGTTGCACATTATGATCTTGAGTCGGTGCATTCGGCCCGTCTGTTGGTGGAACGCAAGGTGGCAGGCGATGCCGCCCGCGAAATCGCCGCACGAACGGTGAAACAGCTGCGCCAATCACTTGCGGCGCAGGCCGATTGCCTGGACGATCCGGTACGTTTTCTGCTGTGCGACCGCGAGTTCCACGTGTTGATCTACCGGGCCTGCGGCAACCCCTTGCTGGCCGACATGGCGACGGATCTTTACAATTATCTGCTGGAATACCGGCGCCGGATCGTGGCGCGCAGCGGGTCCATCGCGGCCAGCATCGCCGACCATCATGCCATCGTCGATGCGCTTGAGGCACATGACGAAGAGGCGGCGGTGATCGCCTTTGGACAGCATGAAATGCGCATCTACACGACGACCAGGTCATTTCTGGCTGACGGCAGCGCACCGAAGAAAACCTAAGTCACGCAACGGACCGCCAACAGCGGTCACTCTCTGGGAGGAGATACAAAATGATGAAACGACGTATATTCGGCCTCGCCGCCATGGCCTGTGCAACCCTAGCCGCGGGCCTGCCTGCCACGATGGCACAGGCACAGGACAAAGAAATCGTCTATATGACCCCCGGTCTTGACCTTGCCTTCTGGCGCTATGTCTCGGAAGGGGTAAAATCCGTGGCCGAGGCCAAGGGATATGGGTTTTCGGCGCTGGATTCGACCAATGACCCGAAGAAACAGTTGCAGAACGCCCAGGATTCGATCGCCCGCGGCGTGGCCGGGATTGTCTTGTCGCCCACCGACAGCTCCACCGCGCCCGCGATCCTGACCATGGCAAAGGATGCCGGGATTCCGGTGGTGATCGCCGACATCGGCACCGACTCGGGCGAGTATGTGTCGCTGATCGGGTCCAACAACTATGAAGGCGCAAATGGTGTGGGCGAGGCTTTGGCCGTCGCGCTGAAAGAGGCCGGCAAGGACAGCGGCACGATCGGGATAGTCGGCATTTCACAGGCGCGCCTGAACGGCCAGGCCCGCACCAAAGGCTTCAAGGATGCGATGACGGCGGCAGGCATCACCGGCGATGCCGGGCTTCAGCAGATGCAGGCCTATACCGCCGACGAAACCTTCAAGTTCACCCAGGACATGATCACCGCCAATCCCGGCATGACCGGCATGTTCATCCAGACCGACGGACCGACGCTGGGCGCGCTTCAGGCGATCAAATCGGCCCGCATGACCGGCGAAGTTCTGGTTGGTGCCTTTGACGGCATCCCCGAATTCGTGCCGCTGCTTCAGTCCGGCGACATCGTCGTGGCCGGTATGCAGCAGCCCTATCTCATGGGGGTCCGCTCGGCCGAGGCGATGGTTGAACATCTGGAAGGCGGCACGCCCGACAAGGAAATCACCGTGCCGATCCTGATCGTCACCTCGAAAAACATCGAGGACATGCTGCCAACGATCAAGGAAACCGTTTTTGCGAACGAAATGAATTGATCGGTTTCGGGTGGCGCCCGGCCCGGCGCCGCCCGTTGTCGCGGATTTTCCCATGACCCATCAAGACATTGAAACCCGCGCCGCGCCGCTGTTGTCGGCGCGCGGCGTTTCCAAGACTTTCGGCAGCACCAAGGCGCTGGTGGATGCCAACCTTGATCTGCGCCCCGGCGAGATTACCGGGTTGCTGGGGGCGAACGGCGCGGGTAAATCCACCCTGTCGCGGATCATCTCCGGCCATATCGCGCCCAGCGGCGGCACCCTGACCCTGGGTGGCGCGCCCTTTGCGATCAGTTCCACCCGCGATGCGTTTCACCACGGGATCGCCCTTGTGGCGCAGGAAACCAGCCTGGCCCCCGACATGAGCGTGCTGGAAAACATCTTTCTGCCCGATCTGGCGCGCCCCGGTCGTCTGTCCTTCGCGCGCCTGCGCGATCGCGCCCTTGAAATCCTGTCCAGCCTTGGCCACGAACACGCCCTGCCCCTGAACGCCGAGGTGCGCAGCCTGTCGGCGGCACAGCGTCAGCTGGTGGAAATCGCCAAGGCGCTGGCGCTGGACGCGCGGCTGGTGATCTTTGACGAACCCACCGCATCGCTGTCCCCGACCGAGGTTGACAGCCTGTTCGACATCATGGCGCGCCTGCGCGACGACGGGCGCGCGCTGGCCTTCGTGTCGCATCGCCTGGAAGAGGTGTTCGCGATCACCGACCGGGTGACGATCCTGCGCGAAGGCACCACCGTGGCGCAAGACCTGCCCACCGCCGACCTGAACCAGGGCGACATCATCCGCCACATGGTCGGCAAGGACATCGGCGCGATCTATGACGCGCGGCGGGCCGGCCATGCACTGTCGGATGCACCGGTGTTCGAGGTGCGCAACCTGAAGGCCGAACCCTGGGTGCGCGACATCTCGTTTTCGGTGCGTGGCGGCGAAATTCTGGGGTTGGGCGGCCTGGTGGGCGCCGGCCGCAGCGAAGCCGCCGAAGCGATATTCGGCCTGCGCGCCCGTCAGGGCGGCGAAATCTTCGTGAACGGCGCGCCGGTCAACCCCCGCCGCCCGGCCGAGGCGATCCGCCTCGGTCTGGGTCTGGTGGCCGAGGACCGGCGCGCCCAGAACATCGTGCCCGACCTCAGCGTGCGCGAAAACCTGATGCTGGCCCAGATGGGATTGCACAGGGGCTTCGGGCGCGGCTTCGGGGCGGTCAAGGCGCGGATGGACAGGTTGATCGAACAGCTGGGCCTGCCTGCAAACCGTCTGGACACGTCGCTTCTGAACTATTCGGGCGGGATGCAGCAAAAGATCATCATCGCCCGCTGGCTGCTGGTTGACCCCCGCATCCTGATCCTTGACGAACCCACCAAGGGTGTCGACATCGGCACCCGCTCGTCGATCTACAAACTGTTGCAAGAGGTCGCGGATGCCGGGGTGGCGGTGATCGTCATCTCGTCGGATTTCGAAGAGTTGCTTGGCGTTTGTGAAAGGATCGTCGTGGTCAGCGACGGCTTCACCATAGCCGACCTGCCGAAATCGCTGCTGAGCGAGGAAAAGCTGACGCTGCTTGCCGCGCCGCGCACCTCGACCGAACGCAACACCGCCGTGCTGCGTGATCTGTCACACAGCTTTGGCGGACAGGCGTTCTGGACGCTGATCGACGGCGACGAATTGATTTGCCTCGCCTGTGTCACCCACACCGGTGGCCCCGAAACCGGTCTGGCCGCCGGTCAGGCGATCCGCGCCGAAGACACCGCGATTCCCGCCGCCCTTGCGACGCGCAGCGATGCCTTCACCGCCGACGGCGCGGTGACCACCCTTTTGACCCAACTGCGCGACAAGCGCGGTCACGATCTGGGCTGGATCGGACTGAGCGTGCCGGGCAATGCCCCGCCCTGCGTGAAAGACGTGACGGCGCGGGTCGCCCACCTGTCGCGCCCCGAAAAGGAGACCTGAGCTTGGCCACCCGAGACACCACATCGCCGGGCCTTGTGTCCCGCGTTTTGAACAGCCTCGAATTTCGGATGCTGGGGCTGGCGCTGCTGCTGGCGGTGGCGCTGTCGCTGCTGTCGCCGTATTTCCTGACGCAGCGCAACCTGTTCAACATCATGGATCAATCCGTGGTCATCGGCATTGTCGCCGTGGGAATGACATTCGTCATCCTGACGGGCGGGATCGACCTGTCGGTCGGGGCTGTTTTCGGGCTGACCGGTATCGCGCTGGCGCTGCTGCTGCGCGACTTTCCCATCGCGGTGGCGATTCCGCTGGCGGTGGCCATGGGGGGGGTGGTCGGGTTGTTCTCGGGCGTGCTGATCGCGGTGTTCGGCCTTGCGCCCTTTGTGGTGACCCTGGGCGTCATGGCCATCGGGCGATCCTTGTCGTTCATCCTGTCGGGCCAGCGGTCGCTGTCGGGGCTGCCGGCCGATCTTCAGAACATCGTCTATTCATCTTTTCTGGGCATTCCGGCCAATGTGCTGTTCCTGATCGCGCTTTATGCGCTGGCCTGGGCGTATCTCACCTATACCAAAGGCGGGCGCACGATCTATGCGGTGGGTTCAAACGTCGAGGCGGCCCGCGCCGCCGGTCTTTCGACCACCTTCTATTCGATCCTGCCCTATGTCGTATCGGGGGCGCTGTCGGCCGTAGCGGTGACGTTTTCGCTGGCACAGATCATGTCGGCCGATCCTCTGGCCGGAAACCAGCTTGAGCTTGACGCAATCGCCGCCGTGGTTATTGGCGGGGCCAGCCTGTATGGTGGGCGTGGCACGATCATCGGCACGTTGATGGGGGTGCTGATCATGGTGATGATCCGCAACGGGCTGAACCTGATGGGCGTCTCGCCGTTCTGGCAAGGCTCGGCGATCGGGTCGATCATCATTCTTGCGCTGCTGGCCGAGCGGCTGATCAACTGGCGATCCACCAGACGCTGAAGGAGATTTCGATGTCAGATCCAACCAAAGCTCTCTGCCTGTACGGCACCGACGAACCGGTCGCGCCGCCGCGCACCCTGACCGCTGGCCGGCTGAGCGCCGATCTTGTCGCGGGCAACCTGCGCTATATCCGCTTTGATGGGGCCGAAGTGCTGCGCGCTGTGTCCTTCATCCTGCGGGACAAGGACTGGGGCACCTACAATCCAACGATCCGGGATCTGACGATCGACGAAACCGCCGACCGCTTCACCGTCGGGATCTCGGCTGTGGCGGCGGACAGCGATCAGGGTTTTGCCTATGAGGCCCGCATCGAAGGCCACGCCGACGGGCGGCTGACCTTTCATGCCACCGGGCACAGCGACGCCGGTTTTCTGACCAACCGCACCGGGTTTGTCGTGCTGCACCCGATCGACGGGATCGCCGGCGAACCGGTGACGATCACCCACACCGACGGCACGACCGAACAAGGCAACTTTCCGGCGTTGATCGACCCGGTACAGCCGCTGATGGACCTGCGGGCACTGGCCCACACCGCGCCTTCGGGGTTGCGGGTGACGACCCTGATGCAGGGCGACACCTTTGAAATGGAGGACCAGCGCAACTGGACCGACGCCTCTTACAAGACCTACGTTCGCCCGCTGGCCCTGCCTTGGCCCTATCGCATCGCGCCCGGCGAGGTGATCGACCAGACGATCACTGTCACGGTCAGTGGCACCGTGACACGCGGCGGCGATTCAGCCCGGCCCAAGGTGGCACCGGGCGTCATCACCGACAGCGTGCCGCCGCTGGGCCTGGGCCTGCGCCCCGAGGATGTGGCCGGAACACAGGGTGTGATGGACAGCCTGAAGGCGCTGAACCCCGGCCACCTGATTTTGCACCACGATCCGCGCGCGGGCCACGGCAAGGCCGACCTTCAGGCGCAACTGGCCATCGCCGGGGTTATCGGCGCCGATCCCTGGCTTGAGGCGGTCATCACCGCCACCAACGATGCCGGCGCCGCAGCCGAGGTTGCCGCGCTGGGCCGAATGGCGGCGGAACTGGGCGATCCTTTCACCACCGTTCTCGTCTCGCCCGCGCCGGACCTGAAATGCACCCTGCCGGGCAGCCCCTGGCCCGACACGCCCGATGCGGCGCGCCTTTACGATGCCACCCGCGCGGCCTTTCCAATGGCGCGGATCGGTGGTGGCATGTTTTCGTATTTCACGGAACTGAACCGCAAGCGTCCGCCGAGCGGTCATCTTGATCTGCTCAGCTTCACCACCTCGCCGATGGTGCACGCGGGCGACGACCTGTCGGTCATGGAAACCCGCGAGGCCCACGGCGCGATCACCGCCTCGGTGAATGCAATCGCCGCAGACACGCCCTGGGCCGTCGGCCCCTCGGCCATCGGCGTGCGCGACAACCCCTATGGCGCTGCGGCCAAAGACAACCCCGGCAACATCCGCCAAGCGATGAATTACAACGATCCGCGCCAGCGCGGCCTTTTGGGGGCGGCCTGGGCGCTGGCCTATTTCGGTGACTTTGCCCGCGGCGGCGCGGCGGCCATTGCCCTTGGCGCCCCGACCGGGGCCTTTGGTGCCATCCACGCCCCCAGCACATTTCCGCAGCCCTGGTATGACGAAAACGGCGGGCTGTATCCGGTGTTCCATGTGTTGCGCGGCCTTGCCCGGCTTGCCCGACAGCCCATGCGCCGGCTGGATCTGCCGGCATCGGGCCCGGTGACGGGTCTGGCCGCAGACATCGGTGACGGCATTGAAATCTGGGTCGCCAATACCGGCCCGACGCCTGTGTCGGTCGATCTTGCCCAAGGTGCCGAGATCGCCATGTTGGACGCCGACAGTTTTGTCAGCGCTGCCCGGGATGCGGAATTTCTCGACCGTATATCACCGAACGCGACCGACACGCTGAACCTCGCCGCCTTTGCGGTG